>Ga0181400_1000676_pt1 | contig 14619 bp, 14 predicted proteins | sample 23SPOviralmetaG_FD_130129 | JGI IMG/M metagenome (GOLD analysis project Ga0181400, IMG submission 130129) | Marine viral communities from the oligotrophic San Pedro Time Series (SPOT) site, San Pedro Channel, CA, USA - 23 SPOT_SRF_2011-06-22 | ecosystem: Environmental > Aquatic > Marine > Strait...
TACTTTGAGCAGGAAGACAACACAACCGGCTCACAGGAGTTAGCGTGTACCGGCGGTGCTTGTGAGATAGTTTAGTAAGACTTGGGGGTCATTGCGACCCCCTTTTTTACGTCTATTGGTTTTATCCTTAATCTTCTTGTAACAGTGTTTTACCTACAATACTTCCAGTATAAGCCGCCGAAGTAGGTAGTCCTTCCATTATTTTATCCATAACTTTTTTAGGTACAGGATTTCCATCTCGCATCGACTTATTAGCAGCTTTCAAGGCGTTTATCTTTGCAGTTATTCTCTTTCCTTTTAGCTGACCTTTAGCTATCATACCGAGAATAGGATAAACAAGGGTCTTAACAGTGGCTACATCTCTAACAACACCAAGCTCACCACTACGGATAGATAGCGATAGGGCTGTCTCCGACCCTTCGACACCGCGAGATAACATTTGAATCTCTTTACCTAAAGTCAGTAACTTCTCAGCCTTCTCCTTACCTACAATAGCGTTAAAGGTGTCGGCAAACTTAGCTGACTGCATCTTATCCATAAACTGAAGTCCGCTTCTCATTGAACCGGTTGGGAACAAGTTATTAATAAACTCCTTCTCCATGCTCTCCAAGATGTTGTTACCCTTGACATCTACCTTTAGTTCTTTAGCTTTGGCGATTAACTTCTTAACGCTATCTACACTCAAGTCTTCTCCGGCTTTAACTAAGTATTGACCTATATCAGCAACATTATCTTTTTGTAGTGCTTTACTAATCCAATCCCCATGAATAGTATTAATACCTTCATTGTACGTCTTCTTTAGCCCATCATAAGTTTCTTTAAGAGCCGGATTAAACCTCTTCGCCGCTGCCGCCATAGAGTCGTCTAATGCGTCAATTGATTTATTAAGTAACGCCTCAGCACCACTGCTTTTCGAACCCACAGACGCTTTCGCATCCCGCATCAGTCGTTTTAATTCCGACAGCTCTCTGTGTGCTTCCGAAAAACTCATGTGAGGACGCATATTTGCTAGTTTAGTAGCAACTTTCTTATGCGCGCCAATCAGTCCGGTGTCACCTGCTTTATTAATTAACGAGTTTAACGCGTCCTTACCTACCGCAATAGCTGAGTCAGGACGTACAAATCGTTTATTGTTCTTGAGAGTCCCCTCAAGATTCTTCATAGCACTATCTAAGACTCTCCTAGCGCCTGCATCACTAGGTGAAATACTTTTTCTTAGTTTACGTAAAGCTCCCATCTGTTGATAAACTTCCGCAGGAGAGAGTTTAGCGTTGATTTTACTTACTGTGTCTAGGATAGTCCTTGCATTTTTACTGGGGTTAGGCAGCGCATCAAATGTTCTCTGTACGCTGTTCTTTATACGTCCAGTAGCTAAGTGAATAGCACCCTCTTTATCAATAGTTTTATATAGAGGCTCAACTACCTTCTGCAACGCTAGGTCGGAATCTTTAACAAGAGCTTGCAGAGCCTCTCCGACTTCGAATCTTGTTTTATTAGCGGTCGTGTCGCCTAGAATCTCTTGGAACTGCTTAAGAATAAAAGTATCCTGTTTAGCTAGAGCATCATCATACAGAACTTTTAGGAAATAAGAAGAAGAGGCGTAATCCTGAGCATAAGTACCGTACTCCTTAGCTGCCTGAGCAGGCATCATACTCGCACCCACATCCGTCAACTTCCGTTGTAAATTTTCAGCTATGTCTAACTCTTCACCACGTTTGGCTAACTGCTCTTGTACTTCCTTAATGTACCCTTCGGTAAAATCACCCTTTGCGACTACTTCAGCCATTGTAGTCTCGCCACGCTGTATCGCCATAGCCACATCAGCCGCTGCGGAATCTGCGGACGTTGCAAAGTACTTAGGCTTAAATATACCACGAATGGGTTGATATACTGTCTTTATTCCCTTACCTAGGACACCAAAACCGGCGCTAAATGCCACGTCCGTTGCTGCTTCCTTAAGGGCTTCGTCAGTGGCTTTCGAAACATCAAAGTCTCTGTCCTCAACATAAGACTCAGCCGCCTCGCCTGCAAAGTATCCTAAGCCTGTACCTATTGCACCTCCTAGGAGACCACCAATAGCTGTACCCACTACAGGAACAGCGGAACCAAGAGAAGCCCCGTACATAGCCCCTGCAACACCCCCGGCAATCGAACCCCCAAGGGACGCATAATCAGCCTTTGTTTTACGGTCAAAATTATTATAATCTTCTTCGCTAGCCGCTCCAGTCCTAATAGCCCACTCTTTAATCTGCTCGAAGGTCATATCATCAGGAAGTCCGAGGACTTTCCGACCATTCGGTAAAGTTCTATCTGCCATTTTTAGTATTCCTTATTATTTCTAAATATGTGTCCAAGAAACATTCGTATGCTTCTCGGACTATTTTAAAGGGTTTTAGGTTATTAATCCATAAAGCTGCCGTCGTCTGAACCACCACCGACATCACCACCGTCGTTATAGTTCCCATTAGGGTCATAGTTTATGTCTTCCGGTGCATACTCCATTGGCGGTAGATTGTATTTCTTAGAAATGGCTTCCATCATACCCGGTTCCTTTCTCTTCTCATCCCAACCGTCGTTCCAACCGGAAGCGTTACCGTTGTTATCACTAATCCACTTAGATTTAAACCTTGCTCTTTCTGAATCAATAGCTCTCAATTTAGCCTGACCTTTCAACCATCTTTGAATTTGCTCAGGATTCCAGTCTTTGTTAGGGAAACCCGCTGATGCCAATTCAATGTCTTTATCCGAAGCAACGCCGGGAGGTAGAGCAGCCAGAATGCCGCCTTGAACGAAGTTTGTAAAGTCTAATTTTAGACGAGAAACATCATCCTCAGTACCTAAGAATTTTTTCAAATCTTCCCAAAGAGCGCCGGCTTTACCACTGGTCATGCTTATGGTTTCATATTGGCTAAGCAGATTCAACGCTCTTGCCCGCGCGCCGCCTGCTATTGCTGCGTCGTCTTCAGCTTTGTTAATTGCTTTCTCAGCGGTAACTGAAAGGTCGCCTTTATAATTCTCTGCTTGCAGTCTAGAAGCCTCTGCGCTTGTTTGAGATGCTTCCGCTTGCAGACGCTGAATATCTAAACGCTCTTGAGCTTGTTGACGTGTTATAGCCGCCGCAGCGTCTGTCTTAGCTACTGCTTCTTCTTGCTTGTCTCTGTCGGCAAAAGCTGTCTTCAACAAAGGAACTCTCTCAGGATTTACCTGACTTACAATATTAAGTATGGCTACTCTATCCTCTTTTTTAGCAGGGTCTAGTTTAGTTAGTGCTTCCTGAGCTTTTTCAGCGGTAGTCTGTGTGTTTGTACCGGTCAAAATGCCAAGACCACGGCGCAAGCCTTTATTAGCTGCCATGCCTCTAGCAAGCATACGCTGCTCATACGTTCCGCCTATAATAGGGTCAAGAGGAGCTTGTGTAACGCCTGTAAGCAGGCCAGTTAGTTGTGATTCTACTGCCATTGTGTTGTTCCCCTATTAGTAATCTAAAATGTTAAAGTCGTCAGGTAGGTAATCAGTTGCGTCTCTGACAGTATTACCCGGCCCACCTGTTCCAAACTCTCCAGTATAAGAGCCTGCTTGTGAAGAACCTCTATTACCGCCTGAAGTTCCGTCGCTGTATCCTCCGCGAACACTACCGGTATACTTATTAAAATAATCATTAGTAAAAGGATTATACTCGTCCCACAAGCCTTTCACTACGTCAGAACCATAGTCAAACAAGCTATCTCCTGTAGGTTGTCCTTCTAAGTCTGTAGAGCCTAGTAGGGCTGTCTGTAGAGCTGCATCTCTATCTCGTGCTATCTCCTGTGCTAGTTTCTCACCCTGTAACAGACCTTCTAAACCCTGTATAGCTGCGGTGCCGTACAGACTACCTGCTTGTCTACGTGCTGCATCCGCAAAACCTGCGGGAGCGTTGCCTGCACCAAACAAACCAATAGCTTGTTCTTGTGGTGTATAGCCCAAAGCTGTAAGTTTATTTGCCATGTTCAGGGCTTGTTCTTGTTCGCTCATAACCTGAGTACGTGCAGCCAGTGCAGCTTTATTACGTGCTTCAGCTTGTGCTAAGTCAAAACCAAACTGTTCGGCGCTAGAACCACCATATTGTCCCTGAGATACACCTCCACGACCACTGGAGAATAGACCTTGCTGCATAGCTAAACGAGTACGCTCTTCTTCAGGTCTTTGAGTTGCTCTAATCTGTTCGTAGAGGTCACGTTGTGCCGCTGAAGGGTCAACACCTACACGACCAAATAAACCCTCTGCCTGTTCAAACCTAGCCTGCTGTCGCGCTAGTTCTTCAGGAGACAGTTGTAAGTCTAAACCGCCTTCGGCAGTAGTAGCGCCTGAAGCTAAAGAACCAGTCACTGTGTAAGGCTTAAAGGATGCCATGTCAGCAGCGGTCTGTCCTACGTTCGCGCCCTGCCTCATTGCTAATTCACCGGCTGCTCTTGCTGAATCTTTGTTCCGTTGACTCTGGTAGTACGAAAGAAGAGTCTCTCCTATACCGGCAGGATTAAAACCAACATTATTAGCAGGAGCGTCAGGTTGAATAGGTGGCGTAGCGCCTCTCCCGCCTCCTCCTGTCATCCCTGTATTATTAAAATCATAGTTAAAGTTGTCAATACCGCCTGTTAAAAAGTCCACTGGAGGTGCTATGCCGCCCAACCTAGACAAGTCAACAGAACTAAGGTCTGAAATCCCACCACCAAACAAAGGATTAGTAGGCATATTAGGGTCTAACGGCATTTGCGACGTGTTAGACATACGCGTCTGGTTAGTATTATACAAAAGACCGCTAGGGTCAGGGCGGTAAAAAGGCTCTCGCGGTGTGTCAGACATACGCGTCTGGTTAGTATTATACTGAAGACCGCCACGGCCTTGACGGTTAAAGGGCATTTGCGACATATTACAGTCCTCCGATAATGAATGCTAATAGCTCAGTGTAACGTACACCAAGTCTTGTTTGTTCTACACCTTCTTCATCTTCCCAAGTTGAACTAACAAAGACACCATAGTCCCCTGCGTCAAGACCTTCAACTTCAAAAGCTGACTGTACGTCCTGAGCGATAACACCAAAGTGATACCGAGCTTCACTGCCTTTCTTCTCTACTGCTGAGTTCCACTTAAACTTACGTACCAACCCTTTACAAGCCTGAGCTACACGAGTCTCTGCTTCAGTTAGCTCCTCAATGCTTTGCTTGTCGTTAGCATCAGAAGTGTTAATTGTACCATTGGTTGCGTATATGTTATCCCATCTAGCACTTGCACGACCCAAGTCAATTAGGTCATCCTGTGCGCCATTGGTTGTAACGCTCGTTGGTGAAATGTTAGCAATTGAACCACCAGCGGCATTAACAAAACGAACACCTACACTTCCTGACCCTAACGTAATGTCGCTTATACCGTTTGAAGTAGTAGTACGTACAGCGCCTGCAAGCGAACCGTTTGATTTAAATTGAGTAATAATACCAGTAGTAGCTCTGTCCACAATTAAGCTGTTTGTATTGGTCTCACCTGTTACTTGTACACCGGTAGTTACTGTTTCAAACTTCTTGCTATTGTTTTGATACAGCTCTACGTTACCGTTAGCCGTCATCTCCATTAGCTTTTCGTTAGCACCTTGGTTCTGAAAAACAAAGGAAACACCATTAAACACCATAGGTCGGCTGTTGTTGTTCTGAATTGTATTTGTATTGGTAGCGGTTACATGACTAACTGACATATCAATGCCAGTACCGAAAGACATTAATAAATTGTCATTGACTCTTGCGTTGTCCTTAATAATAACTGAATCATCTTCAATTCTTACTTTTTCAACAGCGTCTACACGAAGACTTATAGCCGAATCAGCAACAGCGTCTGAAGTGTCTGTACCAATAGTCATTAAACCGTTGGCTACTTTAACTTGCGCTGTAGTAGTTGCGTCTATAAGTTCTAAACCCGCTGTTTCATCTCCTGATTCTATACGCGCAACAACGTCAGTCGTCGCATTGAAGATGTGAAGAGGTTTTAAAGGCGTGTCAACACCGATGCCTACTTTAGAACTCGAAACCAGAGCGCCTGTAACTTTAGCACCTGTCGCAGTTGTCTCAAACTTTTTACCGTTGTTGTAATAGAGGTCAACACTGCCGTCAGGGGTTCCTTTAAGAATAACCTCATTATCAGCTTGGTTCTTAACTAAGAAACTAGAAGTTAAGACTTTTAAATTACCCGTACCCGAGTCTTTAATAAAACTGTTAGTCCCGTCGTGGTAAACTTGCAAGTCAGCGTCAGTACCAAAACGAGCGCGAATGTCGTCGTTAAAGTTAAGGTTGCCTGTGAGGGTAGCACCTGCTGTGTCGGCTTTAGATGTTATAGCTGTACTGATGGCTGCAAACTCACCATCAAAGTCAACACCTTTTACTTTTTTAGCTGCGTTGCCTGCCGGTAGGCTGTCCTTAGCTGTAAAGTTTGTTATCTGTGTATAGTTGGACATTTAAATAAGTCTCCCAAGTAGCGCGTGTATGTCAATAGTTTGTATAGAAAATGGATTACCGTTAATAGTAGACTCAACGCCGATACTGGCTGACACTCCAGAGCCGTTAGTGTGTACTGAACCTTTGTTTACAAAGACACCGCCTGCGTACTCGGCTGATGTATTGTATTCGCTGCTATTAAACTCTGCTGTAGTTCCGGTTGAGAAGTCAAACACTTGTTTAGTGTAATTCTCACTATAGTCGTAACTCCAACTTAGTGTGTATCCAGTATCGTTTCCTCCGATAACTGTGATGTTAAACTTCTTTAGAAACTTTAAGTTTGTAGTGTTGCCCCAGTTAATTGGGTTGCTGAAGTAAGACATCTTGTAAGCAGCTGTACCGTCTAAATAGCCACCATACTTAGCAATCCCAGATTCTAAACCGATGTAAAAACCGTCATCCGTTATATTAGTAAAACTAACTGGCTTTAAAGATGACCAAGTAGTAGCTCTAAACGAGCCGTCTTCTAAAGGCGTTCTAACGTCAAAACAATAAACAACATTGCTAGTAGGAAAAGTTAGCAAGTAAAAAGCATGGTCAGGGCTGTAGAGACTTTTAACAGGTAATGTCTCAGCAGTCATGTACCCCATAAGGTCAGTACGTACATTCTTACTGACATCACGTAAAGGCAGCGACTTCTCCTGTATAAGCCTCCCTAAGCTCATTACACCGCGATTAGATAGGAACAGTACGTCGTTACCAGTAGCCTGTACAGAGTCCCTCTCAATGCAGCCTACGCCCTCTACAGTGTCCTTTAGGAAGATAGTAGTGTCTGCGGAAGCAGGAGTACCTGTAGAAGCAGAACCTGCACCACCTTGCGCCCCATCGTAAATTAACATAGAGTGTTTACCGAGAACAATAAACAAACCGTTATGCTCTGTCAACGCTACAATCTCGTCATAACCTTCAGGCCAGAACTGAGTAATGTCTATGGAAAAGCTACTTCCTCCTGACCACTGTGTGCCGTCTAGTAAGCTAGTGACGTGTATAGTATGTTTGTCTCCTGCTACATCAGCCGCCCAAAGACGACCAAACGCTGACAACACCTCGTTAGCTTGTGGCGCACCAGAAATTGTAGCGAGGGTTGTACTTCCCGCTGCCGACCTTAAAGGCGCGTGGCCTGTTTGGAAGAAGTATACATCGTTGTTAAATGATACTATCTTCCAGTTGTTTGCTGAAATAGAGTACCCACCGGGCAGTGTTACTTCGGTTAGGGTGGTTGTCCCTGTGAATATCTTATTGTTACCGGCAGAGAATACTGTCACTGTTCCATCAAAAGCGGTAAACTCAAACACAGCCTCAATACCACGACTAGACCCTAATACATCATTAGTAGATACTTCAATCCAACCCTCTCTAGCACCGATACGACCCTTCTGGTCAATAACACAGTTATCGGCAATATCAGCAAAGTTAGGGTTCATCCCAATAGGAGAATCCTCAGTGTTAATGCCAAAGAAAGCAGGAGCCGATACTGCTAAGTTCTGTAGTCTTTGTTGGCTCATACGTCGCACCACACTGTTTCAGTTGGGAACCTCGCAGCATCAAAAGAAATAGCATCAGACAAGGAAGACTTAGCAACACCCGTAAGCATTGCAGCAGTAGTTCCACCAGTCTCTCCACGCTCCTCTACAGCCATAGCGTGCGCCAACTGAACAACAGGCAGACTAGGAACTTTTAGTCCCTGAGTGTCGTTAGTTAGTTCGTCAGTTCTGGCTACAATATTAAACTGTAAAGTATATACTTTATCAGGTGCAGGGTATAAACTAAAATCAACACCGTTGTTTACCGAGTTAAACCCTGTGTAAACGTAATATGAAGGAACGGATGCGTTAGCCGGATTAACATAAAGATTTTCCTGTAACTCAACTTGAGTCCCTAACTCCACAAAAGACTTTTGAGTTGAGTTAGTTACGTTTAGTGTCTTAAACGCTGTACTAACATCTGGGATGCTGTAGTTAGGTTGGTCAGTCACTGTAGTTACTACTTTAGTCTCTCGCAAGCTCGACCAATCCCAAGCATCTTCCACCATGCGGTTAGCGTCGTTTATAAACTCCCCTATCAATCGAGAGTAGAGAGTCTCATCTACGGAACTAACTGTGTTTTCTCTCAGTCTCCGCAGTACTTTGTTTACTGCTTGTAAATATGTCATTACACTGTATACCTATCAAGTGAGCTAGTGAAAGGACTTGAAAACAAATCCACTACTTCTTCTTCTTTATCCGCTACCTGTGCTGTCTGCTCTGGGATTGCTGTACGTTCTACGTTAGTAAACTCAACAGGCGAGAACTGAAACAACTCACTACTAAACAAACTATCCGTAGTGCGTGTTTTTGATGGTGCTTGTCTGCTTACCGTACCTTGTCTGCTTGCTGTACCTGTCAGCATAGCACTCCCTGCGTCTAGTAAAGCGTCTTTAGCAGGCTGTAGTAGTTTATCATCAATAAACCTTCCAACGTCCTGTAAAGGGTCTTTAAAAGGCTCTGCTGCGTCTGCTACACCAGAGGCTATCTTTTTAGCTGTATCTTCAATTCCTTTGATACCTTCAGGGGTGTCAGGAAAATCTACACCTTCAGGTAATGCTTCTTTAAGAGGCTGTAAGTATTTTTTATCAAAATCTCTACCTACTGTTCTAAGCGTTCCCTCTAGCTCGTCCCCAATACCTGACTCTCTTGCCCACTCACCCACGCCGGATTCCACAGCATCATCAAAGTCTTCACCTAAAAGCAGTTTATCTACTGTTCTTCCTATACCTGACAAAACTTCGGGTGACAGATTTTTAGAGTTAATGCCTAACTTATCTAGTGTCTTGTTTATAATGTCTCCACCAAACTCGCTTATAAGATAATCGGTAGGGTCGCCTGTACCCACGGCATTTATTAACCCTTGAGTCTGTCCGTAGGAAAGTCCCCCAATACCCACACCTGCCGGATTTACCTCGGTCGGAGGAGAAGTTAATCCTGACAGGTTAGCGCCTGCCATAGCTAATGTTGCCCAATCTTCACCTTTTAGTGTTTCACCTGAAAGACCTCTAGCGGCTACATAAGCTGCTTCAGACATTCCTCCTGAAAGGGCAGCAAGAGTCATACGTAAGCCGGGTTTTAAAAACTCCTCTCTAAACGACATCCACTGGGAAGGTGGAGACAAATTCGTTGTTTTAGGGCCGACGTTGTCGTAATACTGTAGTTCTAATCCCTTAGTGTTTGTGTTAGGGTAGTAAGACGAATCCTGTAGTACACCTAAGTTGTTTGCAGGGTCAATACCTTCAGGCTGATACGTTACATATATTGTATCGCCTGCTTTATACTTCTTTGTTCCTTCAGGGTTATAGATTGAATCCCCTTCGTCCCAATCCCTAGGCGCTTGCATTTCAACAATATAAGTAGGTCTTGGATTATCTCGTTGACTTAAGTTCCACTCGTCTCTCCAAGCCTTTTCATAGGTTTCTTTATCAAGCTCTCCGCTTTCCTGTAAGTTATTTAGATAAGCTACCTTACCTCCAAAATCTGTTTGTTTCCATTGGTTTGTAAACTCACCTACGTTACCCTGTTCTTTAAAAGTATCTAAAGCGGCTGTAAATTGTTCTTTTTGATTTAAAAACTTATCAGCAATAATATCGTTAGCTTCTTGAGCTGTTCCACCTTTGTTTAACCAATCCTGAGCTGTCTGCTCGTCAATACCTCTACTAAGCATATTGTTGTAGGAATAGGTAGTGTCGTATTCTTCGGTATCTCCACTGATTAAACGACCACCAAAAGTATTGCCTGTAAACTGTTCGTCAGTGGGGGTCATAAAATTAACATTTGCTAATGCTTCGTCGCTGTATTGCATATAAGGGATGTCCCCCGCAGTCAACGTATCTTCATAGGTTGAAGGGTCATCGCTGTACTCAGCTGTAATGTCCTTACCACCTGCTGATATTCTACTAAAGTCAGCAAAGGGGTCAGAAGACACAACAGGAGCAACAGGAGCAACAGTAGTAGGCTCCCCTCGGTATCCTGAACCCGCCCCATAGTTATCAACAGTAGGAGCAGAGTCTAAGGCAAAGACATCGTTTTCTGGTTGGTCGAACGCACTAGCAAGACTAACTATTTCTTCCCTGCCCACAGGTTCTACCATAGGCGCTACAGCGGGTTGTTGAGAGTTTTCCCAGTTTAGTAAGTCCTGTTTATAAGTACCGCTAGTAGAACCACCTCTATATGTACTGGGGTTTGGTTTAGGTAAAGCCATTACTTAACTCCCTTTGTCTTTTCGTATGTACGCAACGTACCTAACCCAAGCATCCCCATAAGGACAGGCAACATAGTTGACAAGTCTATAAGGGGAATAACGATTGAAGAACTGGATAGAGCAAGCGCAAAGTTTGCCATCGGAATAACAAGGAAGTTACCCGCCATTCCAAGGCAACAAGTCCAACCCACAGCGGGTCGCCAACCTGCGACAAATAAGTCCTTACTCTGCGCTTCAGTTTTGTTTACCTCTATCTGTGCTTCTGCTAGTTGGTGTGCGTGGGTGTCGGCCATAACAGCAATCTCACGCGCTATCTGCATCTTAGTATCAGCGTCAGGGATTACCTTGTCCAACAGCTTTGTTACAGGTTGTATTAGCGACGTGAGTATTGACATTATTTTCTTCCTCTAAGTTCCATAACTGTGTCTGATTCCCAGATACGTAAACCCATCCAGATGATTGTAAACAATGACGCGATAGGTGGTAGCCACGCCGCTAATGAAAGTATACCTGTTGAAACAGCTACAACGTCCAATGCTTCTTTAGTCTCCTCTACCATGATAAGTCCCTTTAGTCTTCTACAGTAACAACGGTCATGCCGAGGTCTGCAATTGTTTTAGTGGGTCGTTCTGTGTCGTCAGTAATAAAAGTATGTAAAATATCACTAGACAAAAGAGCGTCGTAATGTTCTTGGTTAAAGTAGCCAGAACTGATATAGTATTTACTAAAGCCTTTCTTTAGCTCAGTAGTAAATTGGTTAGGAGAAGTAAGTTCTTGAGCCGTTGCTAAGTTAGCTTTAGTTACAATAACAGTTGCAAATGTACTCATTAGATACTTACTCCTGATTTAAAGCCCAAATACTTGTCAACCTTTATACGTGTATCAGCGTCAGTCAAAGCGCCTCTAACAATAATACCGTATATTTTACCGTCAAGATTAGCTGACAAACCGTTGGAACGTGCGCCTACATTAAGTACATGGTTACCAAAAGTTCCTGTGCCTAGAGAACCTGTATTACTATTAACAACAGCACCATTACGTTTAAAGCTATGTGAAGGGGCAGTTATGCTTGCTATACTCGATAAGACACTTCGATTAGGAGTACCTACCGAAGAACTCTGTAAAGTATTAGCTACTGCTGTTTCTCCGTCACCAAAACCGCCTTTTTGAATAACACGCCACAGTTCCCCTGAAGTGCATAATATTCTAAAACAACCTTTTTGACTACCTAAGTTATTAGAGAGTTCCATAATGGTTTGGTTAATTCCTGAGCTTTCCTTACGACAGCCTGCAAACAAAGACATATCTGTAACATTATTGTCAGCAAAAAGAAAGTCATCCGTAGAACGCATACCGTCGTCTGTTGTGAAGTCTAAACAAAAATTACCTAAGTCGTCTACACGTAGTATAGGGCATTTATCCGAGTTTGTTTGTACTAGGTGATGTCCGTTACCTGACTTATCTAGTATCTTACCTACGGCCTGTCCTTGGACTGCGGGAGTAGTCTGGTCAGCTTGAAACATTGAGGATAAGTCAGAAGGGTCATACCAAGCACCCTCTTCACCTTGAGCAAACAAAACAGAAGGGTTGAATTGGTTGGTGTTAATCACACCTAACCTGTTTACCATTGAGCCTAACATAACTTAAATCATCGCTGTTACGTAAGCAGTACCAGTACCACCAGACGTAATTAGGGAAACTGTATCGTCTTCTAAAATGTGGATATATTCAATAGTGTTAGCAGGCAGGAAAGCGTTATTGACGGTTGCGTTTCCGCCGACAGGAACTAAACGATAAAAACAATCAGTAGTTGCTACAACACGAGCAACACGGACGTTATCGGCAAAGGCGGCACCGGAATTGGCAGTGCCTGAAATAGAAAGCACGCGCGTAGCGGCGGAAGGGCGAAGAGCTTGAATTGGTTTTGCATTTGAATCAATTGCTAGTTTTGACATGATAATTTTCCTATGTAAAGATAGAAAGGTGCGAAGACCCGAAAGTAAAAGGAGGCACCCTTATGGATGCCCCCAGTTTGTTACTTAGCCATTTACAGCCAGAGAGAAGCCTGCATCTGGACGCAGAACTTTAGTGCCGTACAGAGTATCAGCAGTGTACAAGGTTCCAAGGAACTCCTGCTTGTACTGAGTCTGTGAACGAACGCCCTGCTGTTCTGCCAGAACGTAAGTGTCCTTGTGCAGAAGCTGTGCTGAACGAATCTGACCACCTGCGCTGTTCTGAGCGGCAGTTTCGATGATAGGACAGTTAGTTGATACAAATACGTCAATGCCGTACAGAGTACCAATCTGACCGTTCTGAACACCTTTGCCATCTACGAAGTCAGAAGACTGGTAGCGGTCAATGCCCATGATAGCGTTACGCAGTGAAGGTGGAACTACGAAGCAACGGTTGTCCATAGGAACGTCCGCATCATCCATCTTCTGAATCAAAGCGCGGAAGCCTTCATCAGTAAATACGTCAGCGGCGGCAACAGTGTCAGCCGCGTAAGCAGTCAGACCACTGGTTGCGTCCAAGTAGTAAGAAGCGTTATTGACCCAAGAAGAGCCATCGCCGTTACCCAGAGACTTACCAAGGTCAAGAAGGTCAGTATCAACCTGCTTAGCCAGAGCGTAACCTGCGTCGCCAGTGTAGAACTGACGTAAAGAAGCAAGAGCCTGAGTTTCAGTAATGTCTTCAATCATACGTGAGTATTCGAAGTGCTTGTCGATAGCAACCTGTACTTCACCCTCAGTAGCGTTCTGGATGGTTACAGCAGTTCCTTCGGCTTTAGCGTGAGCAGAGCCACGGACAGGCTTAGGAATGTGAACTACGTCACCTTTCTTACCGGTCATGCCCAGAGACTTAACTAGGTTAGCCAGTACAAGATTAGACTTGTATGCGGCAACAACTTCGTCACTCCAGATTTCTGGGATAAAAGTAGCGGCAGAAGTATTGTCTACCGCACCGCTCATGTTGGGATATGTTGAATCAGTCATGTTATATATACCTTATAATAAAAAGAGTTTAGTTAGCGGACTCTCTTCTCGGCATACGCCTGTGTGATTTCGTCAGACAGTGCGAGATACCGGTCAGGGTCGTCCTGCATTAGCTTAATAATGTCTGAGCGACGATATATCTTTCTCGCTCGCTGTTCTCCAGTTCCTTTAGTGCTGCCTGTGGAAGCGGTTCTAACAGCGGCTTTTCTTGTGTCCTTTTCAGCAGCAGCAGTTTGAGCTACAACGCCTTGACGGTCTTTCCAGTTGGAGAAGAGTTCGTCTGCGGCTTCATAGTCATACTGTCGGTCTGCTTGTGCAAAGAGCTGCGTTCTAATCTTAGAGCTTTTAATCCATTCAACAAACTTACCGTCTTGTATAATATCATTCATGTCAGGATGACGTGATTTCAATTGTTCAAGTGCAGTAGTACGTACATTGTTTAGATTAGCTGCTTCTGCCTTCTTAATTGAAGGATGATTCGCAATAGCTCTTTCCACGGCCTTCTCTGGCTCAGAAAAGAAATCAATATCTACGTCTTCTTGCTCAGTTGGTGCGTGTGTAGGTGTTGTGTCGAGTTGTGTCTGGATGTAAGAATCAACTACTGAACGTAACTCCCCTACTTCTCCGCTTTGCTTTCCTAAGAGCTTCTCAGCTTCTTGGTGCATCCTTACAATCTCAGCGGTTGACTTTCCTTTGTACTTCTCGGGGATGTCGTCTTCAGGTGCAGGTGTTGGCTCTTGCGGAGCTTCCTGACCTAGTTCTTCAATGTTACTTGCTTGTTCTTCGTTGTCGTCATCAAGACGCTTGTCATCTATAAATGTTGCCATTATTAAACTCCGTACCTTTTAGTATTATGGAGGTTTATATTATGTAAGGGTTCA
>Ga0181400_1000678_pt1 | contig 14601 bp, 9 predicted proteins | sample 23SPOviralmetaG_FD_130129 | JGI IMG/M metagenome (GOLD analysis project Ga0181400, IMG submission 130129) | Marine viral communities from the oligotrophic San Pedro Time Series (SPOT) site, San Pedro Channel, CA, USA - 23 SPOT_SRF_2011-06-22 | ecosystem: Environmental > Aquatic > Marine > Strait...
AATAATATTACCACTTACATTTGTAATTTGTATATTTGCGTTGTAGTAAGGATCTGTAGTTCTTGGATAAGGATGATCTGTTGCATGGCTGTCCATTGCACAAGTCCAAATTAAACTACCTTGATCAATTGTAATTGTTTGTCCAGTTTTGATATTATGAGCCCAACTAATTGAGTTATTACTAGAACTAATAAATTTATGATCATATACTCCGTCTGGATTAATTCCAACATTTACAGTTATTGTTTTATCTGTTTTTGCAACAACTTTACGCTTTTCTCCGTATGCTGGATCTGAAACTCTCGGATATGTATGATTTGATCCGTAGTCATCTTTAGCACATGTAAATGTTAAGCTATTAGGAGCAAAACTAATTTCTTCTCCTACTGCTAATCCATGTGCGGATGCAAATGCTAGTGTCATTAAACCGGTTGCTGGATTGTAAGTTGTGCCGTCAACTGGTGTATATTGTGCAGTTGGAAGGGTTAACGTCATTACACCTGTTGCAGGATTATATGTTCCTGCTGTTGGTGTGTATTGCATATTGTTTACGTTTGCAATCCAAACACTTGTATCATCTGGACCAGTTCCTGGATCTAACGAAACAAATGCTCCGCCTGTTGGACGTTTAGTTCCGTAATCATTTGGTCCAACCAACGCTCCTGTAAGTCCTGATAGAGTACAATTTCTAATGCCACAACCATTTCTAACGTAGAACATATTTGATCTATTGTTATCATCTGGTATGCTTAATGGTGTTTGTGGTTGAGGTACTCCGTGTAAATAAGTTTTTTCGCTTAGTACTACATCTGATGTATCAGGTAAAGCTGGTCTAATTGTTGTTGTTCTAAGTTCTGCTCCAACTAGTGCAACTTTTGCAGGAATACTAATTGGTAAAAGTTCTGCAAAGTCGCCGGACATAACTTTGATTGTTGCACCATTACCAACTCTTCTATTCTCGTCTGCTAACAGATACGCACATGCAAATCTAATAGTTCTGAATGGAGCATTTAATGATCCACCCTGTGTAGCATCGTCAACACCGTTTGTAGAAACATAGTATAATTTTTGTTGTAAATCAATAGTATCCCATTGAGGTAATCCACTAGTTACTCTAAGTGTTTGTCCTGTCGAACCTATTGCTAATCTTTGTGTATCAACTGCTGTTGAATCTTGATCTTGGAATGTTTTTAAGTCACCTTTTCTTGCTAACTTGTTAGTTAATGTTCCAAGAATAGATATTTTCCAATAATTTTGATCTGGCTGTTCAACATCTAAATCTGGTCTTGAGTCTGACTCAGTTGATCTATGATATGAAATACACTGGTATAAACTACCTTGCCAGTTAACATGGTCTCCTGGGAAATATTCTAAATTATCTTCCCATGTATCTCTCCATGATCTACCACTAGTTACTTCTTCCCAATATGCAGGCCATGCATCTGGTTGTAAGTTTGTGTTGTCTTGTATAGCTATATACAAATTACCACCATGTCTTACAAAATCACCAGTTTTATAATCTACAAAGGAACTTGCACCGTCTTCGCCGTTCCAATCGTCTCTAAACTTGTAACCTTCAAAAGTTAAATTCCAGTCAGTTCCGTATAAACTAGGTTTTAAATTTGTATTAAATGTAATTGCTTTGTAAATATAACCACCATAAAGAACTAAATCGCCTGGTTGATAGTAAACATTGTCTGCCCATACATTTTCATATTCAGATCCTGGTAAAAATACTTGCCATTTGCTTGCCGCATAATCTGTGTTAAATCCTCCTGCACCAGCTGTTGATGTGTGTCCTATTAGACACTGCATCAAGTTAGCACCACGTTTTACAACATCATTCTTTTTATATCTGTAATCTGCTTGCCAAATTCCTTGTATAGTTTCATTATTATCTTCATCTGTATAAACTTTTGTAACGTATTCAATACCTTCAAGTTGCACTTGCCACTTTGATTGATCTTCTTCAAGTCCTAATGTAGCATTGTCTGCTGATGTGTGTCCTTGAACACATAGATAAACAATACCACCGTACTTGGCAATATCATTAACACGATATCGTGTACCAATTGACCATGTAGCTCTCCATGTGTCACTGTCTGATAACACAGTCCAGTCTGCTTGGTTAGCTTCAAGTCCTAATAGCGTAGTTGCGGCAGAAACGTGCTGATTAGTTGCTTTGTAAACTTTACCATTGTAACGTACAAGATCGTTTGTTCTATATAATGTATTAATTGTCCAGTTGTATTTCCAGTCTGCTGATGAAACAGCAACTAGTGTCCATTTTCCAATGTCAGCAACTAGACCGTCTGTACCTGAACTAAATGTAGCGGCAGATGTATGTGATTCAGTACATTCGTAAATACTAGCACCATATTTTACTAAGTTACCTATAGAGTAATCTGTGCTTACAGCCCATAAATTTTTCCAAACTTTACCTTCTGTTTGTTTTTTCCATTTAGGCTGTGCTGGTGTTACGTCTGTACCTGCTTCATCATTATAAAAAGTTCCAGCTGTATGTGTTCTAAGACATACATATGTAAAACCATTGTACTCAATCATATCATCTACGATATAATCATTTCCGCCGGTCCACGGACCTTTCCAGTTAAATCTAATTCTACTAAGTTTAAAATCTGCCATTTTTTTTACCTTTTACGTATTTAGTTATACTCCTGTCGGGTATACATAATCCTCATTTATTCTTGCTACTAAATTTCCGCTATCGTCAATATAATAACTAATGTTTCTGTTATCCCATCTAAACTGCTCGTAGTTTAAATTTGCGTAAATCCTTGCGTGATTAACATCTCTACCTTCAAGAAAGTCTTCACCTTGTTGAAAATCTTCGTAGTTTTCTGCAGGATCACCTTCTTTATTAATCTGTATACTATCATGACTTTTCAATTGATCAACTTTTGCAACAAATAGTTCACCGTCATCAGTTCTTCTTAATCCATAAAAAAATCTTGAATCAGTTTGATCAATCATATTTTGTATACTTTGTCCTAAAAAATTATCTGACATTATACTATCTCCACTAAGCTAAGAATCACATCAAGTGATTCAGTTGTATCCGATGTAACATATAAAGTATTTGTTGCATCAAGGACAATTTTTTCGCCTTTTCCTATTGGCTTCATTGCTGTGTTTGGCGGGATCGGCATTCCTTTAATCATATGTCCAATGGAACTTGCCTCATCACCAATTTCAATATTACAACTTACCATGCTACCTGTTAGGTTAGCTATATTCATTCCGATAATAGTTGTACTAGTCGCGGCTGGTGTTGTATACACAGCTACCCTTTCTGTACCTATTGATTTTCCTATAATGTTTTTAAAATTAGTTGCCATATTTCTTTTCCTAAATTGTTAATGCAAGTTTAATCGCAATTTCCTCCGCATCGTTAAACGTAACAGCACCAGTAGCACCTGCAACTGAAACCCAGTTATTACCGATATCGTATATTTCAACTCTATCTTCAACAGTGTTGTAACGCATCATTCCAAGTTCTGGGCTAGGATGTCTATTTGCGTTATTACCAACTGGTATAACAAATCCGCCTGTGCCTTGAACTTTAAAGTATCCTGTACCTTGTTGTTTCAACTCAGTAACAGCACCATCTATAGTATTAGTTATCTGATTTCCGTTAAAACTAAAGTTTTCAATTGCTACATATCCGCTACCATTTGCACGTAAAAGTAGGTTTTGATTAGTTGTAATTGTCTCTAAAACGTTACCATGTACAGCAATATCGTCTACTTCTAGACGTTGTGCGTCAAATCTTTCTTTTGTAACATCTGCTACTAATGACCCACCAGCATAAAAGCGTAATGTGTCGTCATCTGCACCTGGTGTTAATTCAGGTGTAATATAAGTATCTCTGTCATCATCGTATACTCCACCTAAAGTATTCCAATTTGTTGTATATGCTTCAAATACAGATGTGTCAGTATTATAACGTATCATTCCTGCTGTAGGTGATCCCGGTCTTTGTGCTGTTGTACCTTTTGGAAGTGTTAAAGATCCTGTACCGCTAATTGTAACAGTTTCACTACTAGGATCTAATATAATATCTCCGCCTGGGTTAGCAACAGTATTACCGCTTAATTGAATATTGTCAATAATAACTTGACCAACTCCATTAGTTGTAATATTAATATCACCGTTACTTGCAGTTGTAGTAATTGTATCATTGTCAATTATAATATCATCAACAAGTACCTTTCCAATGTTTGCTTCTGACCAGTTTAATAATGATGTACCTAATTTATAAGTGTTATCTATATTAGGAATAATATCACTATCAATTCTAGCATTAATACTAATTGTATCAGTAGTTTCGTCGCCAAGTGTAATGTTACCACCAACTGTTACATTTCCTGTAACATCTAAATTACCTGTTACACTTACATTATCTTCCAAATTAATTGTGCTAGTAGAACTATTGATATTAATATCGCCGCTGGTGCTTGAAATAGTATTACCACTTATTTTAATATTTCCGCTTTCAACTTTTGTACCGTCAATAAGAGTTGTGTTTGTACCGTCTGTAAATGTAATACCTTGGTTATTGTTGAATAAGAATTCTGCGTTTGTAAATGTTACTTCGCCTGTTTCTTGATTAATTCTAAATAAGTCGCCAACTCTAAAGTCACCTTTGTGATCAACTGTGCTAAAGTAAATATTAGCTTCACTGTTTGCTACAACTTCGTTAGCTTGTATGACTGCTGTGGTATCATTTGTAACATCTTTACCTGTACCAATGTAAGCAAGATTCATACCAATTGCATAAACAATACTTCCACTGCCAGTGCCATGAATACCATAATTACCATAAACACTTGCACTTGCAATACTTCTAATTTCTCCACCAAAGTCTGAATGATCAATTAATGTTATACCTGTTGCTGTGCCGCCTCCACTAAAATCAATATCTTGAATAAATGTATCATCGTCTACTAAAATCTGTGATCCGTTGTCGCCGTTAAAATCTAATTTTAAAACTGTATATTGATCAACTACTGTTGGTGCAGTTGGATTGGTAAATGCACTAGAAACGCCTACGCCTTTTCTAACTCTAAAGTCATCAATGCGTCCATCAAGTCCTTGTGTGCTGGCATAGTTATTACCAATTTTTAATGGTTTAGTAGTACCTAAATTTGTATTGTTACTTGCTGTTGCTTGTAATGCTCCGTCTACAAAAAGATTAAGTGTTGTGCCAACTCTAGTAACCATTATATGATAGAAAGTTGTATTAATCAATGTTATAGCTGGTTGTAAAATAATAGTGTTACCTATTGCAACTTTTGGTTGTCTGTCTACTGTATAAAAATGTACTGCATTGTCTGTGTCTGAACCTGCTCTAAAATCAAATTTTGTTTCAGTACCTGTGTCATCTGCTAGATAAATTACACATTCAACACTAAAGTCTCCAGTAGTAAAACCAAAGTCACTTGATGTAGTTAAATTAAAAACGTCACTAGTACCATCAAACAGTCCCATACCTGTGCCGTACTTGACTGCACCAGTTGTAACAATTTGTGCATTACCTACTGCTGTAACAGTTTTCTTTGCTCTGCTTAATGGTTTGATAAATCCGTTTGCTCTACCATCAATTATAACTTCATTGGTTGCAACACTTTCAATAGTTGACTGTGCTAGTTGTGTTCCGCTTGCATCTTTAAGTGTAATTGTTTGGCCGGCGGCAGGAGTAGTTCCTGTTAATCCACTATATTTAATTTTTGTTTTACCATCGCCTTTAAGTCCAGCAGTACCTTCTAATATTTCAATACCTTTGTCTGCAAAATATGTAAAACAGTTTAACCATTCTACTCTTGCACCGTTAGTAACTTTTAGTCCACTTGCGTTTGGAACAATAAATGTTACGCTGTGGAATAACATTGATGCTTCACGTGAGTCTGGATGTGCAACGCTACCATCTAAGTATGCTCCACGTCCTGCGTCTCCAGATGCAAAACCTCTTGGGTCTGTGTTGGAAACTGTAGTACCTTTTGTGATTACACTTACATTTCTAATATAAGGTGATCTTTCGTAAACTCTAAAGTTATTTGCAAAACGGAAAGCATGTCCTGTAGTTGCTCCACTGTTATAATAAAAATCTTTAACAGTAACGTCTTCAACTGCTGAGTCACCGTTCATCACAAATGCATCATTACTTTGTGTTCCGCTTGTTGGTGAAATTTCAACTGCACGTAAACTGTGTCCTCTTACTGTAACACCTTGTGGTACTGTTAATGGAAATGCTTCTTGATATTGTCCAGGATAAATGTAAACTGTGTCATGTAGTCCTGCAAGCTCTAAACCTTTTGCAATAGTTGCTACTGGATCTTGCGGGTGTGTTCCTGTTCGTGCATCACTACCATTTGTTGCAACATAAATTATATTTCCCGGAATACTAATTAAATCAATAGCACCAAAGTCTAGGTCATTTGTTGTTAATGTATTTGTTGTTACGTTAGCAAAGTTACCTGTTGCCCAACGCTTTGTTGCGGTACCAATGTTATAAGTGTTATGCACATCAGGCATAATATCACTTGCAATATCTGCGTTAATAAAAATATTATCTGTATCTGAATCACCAATTGTAATGTTTCCGTCTGCACTAATATTTCCTGTAGCATGTAAGTTACCTGTAACAGTTGTGTTACCTACAATGTTAATTGTTCCTGTACCATTAGCACGGATAAACAAATCTTCATTTGTATTTGTATTTTCAATAAATGTGTTATTGATTTCTAAGTCGCCTACAACAACTCTATTACCAACAATAGTATTGTCAGCAGTTGCAATAGAAAATTCTTGTGCGGAAGTTGAAATAGTGCTAGTAGCACCGTCAATAGTTACGTTTCCAACTTGGAAAGTAGTATTTGTAATTTCTAGATCTGTAACGCGGGCAACGCCTGCAATATCTAATGCGTATTGTGGATTAGTGGTCTTAACACCGATTCGACGGTTCGTTACATCCAAGTATAATAGGTCTGTCTCAAAGGCTAAATCTGTACCATTACGTAGGAGATTTTCCTTTAAGAGGGGACCCGATATGCGACCAATTGCCATCTTCTCTCCTCAATACGGGGATCCTGTCCCTCTAGCCAAATTCTCAACATATTGTTCTTTGCCGGCTAACCACAGTTTGTCCAGCATCGGGTTGGTCGACCCTCTTTGATGCGTTATTATTATTTATGTTATTTTTAGAATTAGTCCAGGATAAGGTTGAATACATAGGCTAAATTTTCAACGTCAGATGTTGCTATACTTTCAACTTCTCCAGCCGCATTTATCCAGGCACTTCCGTTCCAAGTTTCAAGGTATTCTAGTTGTTTATTGTATCTAGTATGCCCAACTTCAGGGGATCCTGGACGTTGTGCTGATGTACCTAATGGAACAACCATACCACTTGTATTGCTAATCTTTAAGAAAGCCTCACCATTAGTATTTGTTTGGTTAATAATAAAGTTACTACTGCTCCAATTCCATAATTCACTATCTCTAAACTTGATATTTTCAATTTCTGTGTATCCTGTACCGTTAGATCTTAAAACACTAGTTCCGTTAAGTGTATCATTAGAAACAATATTTCCATCTATACTAAATTTATGGTCTGAACTAAACCCTTGAGATTCTATTAATGTTCCGTTTAATGTATGATTTGTTTGTCCTTGTGTTACAAAGTTGTATTGGTTGTTGCTTAAATCTAAGTAAGTATCTCTATCAGTATCGTAAATTCCTCCTATAGAAACACTACCAGCAATTTCTAAACCTTCTATGCTATCAAACGTACTATTATATCTTAAACCACCTTGAACTGCTGGTCTTTGTGCAGTTGTACCAGCTGGCAAACCTATATTACTTGTTGAACTTATAGTTACATTTCCTGCAGGTTGTAAAATAACATCTCTTTTTGTTCCACCTAAGTTGTTTGTAACACTTGTCCAATAATCTATTGATGGGCTATTTGCTATAGGTAATTTATATGCTACATCATTTGCTATAGAAAATCCTGCCGCATCATTATTTGCAAGTAATACACTTGTATATGGATCCCACAATGATGTAATCGTTCCTGAACGCCATGCTAAACTTCCTGTCATAGTTGCAACAAGTAAGTACAAGTATTCGTAACATAAATCGTTATAGTTTAATCCGGTAGGATCAGTATACCAAGCAAATGCTGGATAATTGTATCCAGGTACGCCACCAGCTTGGTATCCGCCACGTGCGGCATCTAAAGCAGTTGTAAGTGTACTTGGTCTAGTTGTACTAAGATTAGTATATAATCCGCTTATTCTTGGCATAAGCATATTCTTTAATATTTTTTCGCTTGCTAAATCTCTCTGTCCACTGATGCCATCACCTGCATAACCATTCATTTCATTTTGATAAACACCAAAAGTTCTGTTTACAGCGAACGCTCCAAATGTGCTAGATAATGTTGCTTCTTCGGTTGCATCTGCATAAACAACTATTCCGTAAAGTCCACTTGAAAAAGTTGCAAGTAATGTTGAATCGTCAGCAACTCCATCAAAGTTATTATCAAGATAACTTGCTAACATATTTGCCGCATGTTTAATTGCACTGTCTGATACTGTTGCTGTTCCTAAAACAGGAATACCAAATGCTGTTGTATACTTTGGAAGTTGTGTTTTAAAACTTTGGTAACCGTTAAATATCCCAGGAGTTGCAAGTTCATAATCATTAACGATAAATTCACCTTCAGGACTAAATTTACCAATAATTTTGTTAGACTCAAATTCTAAATTTTCTACTCGAACTTTACCTGTACCTGTTGCAGTAATATATAAATCTGCATCAGATGTATTTGTACTAATCTGTTGTGAAGAAATACTTATAGTATCTATGTTAGCAATTTTAGTATGTAATTCTTTCCATCTATATGTTGATGATCCTAAATCGGTTCCGTCTGCTCTATAAGTGTTTGATTGATGTCCTAAGTGTACCCAACCATTTGTAGCATCTGTATTGTTTCCTAATAATACAAGTTCATCTCCGGCCGCCTGTGCAGTATATGTTATTAAAATTGCATTTGTCAAACCGTTTAAGCTGTGCCAACCTATTGTAAGTCCAGGAACGTTTAGTGCGGCAATCCCTGCAAAATAATTTCTTTCATCTTCACCTGTTGCATTATACGTATAAGTTATTCCGTTTGCTCTAAGTGAATATGTTTTTGGATATGTAAAATTAGGATCACTTTTATCACCGTATAACTTTAGTATTCCGTTGTTGTTGCCTGGTTCAAAGTCTTGACTGATATTTGTGTTAAAATCTACTGTATCTGTAGGAGCATCACCTAACGTTGTTAATGAACCACCTATGCTCAAATTACCTGTCATGTCAACGCTTGGTGCATTAACATTTCCTTGGAATACAATGTTTCCGGCACTGTTAAATTTGATGTTTGATTTAGTTGCTTGTATTACATTACCTTGTATAACAATATTATCTAAGCCAATTCTTCCAGGTTCTAATGTTACAACATCATTACCTTGTCTTATTTGTACTTTAGAATTACTTGCAAAAATACTTTCAACATCAAAACTAGTTCTTTCATTTTCTAAGTCAACTAAAAATTTGTCGCCTACTCTAAAGTTTCCTCTTTGATCTTGTCCTGTAAAATATACTTTTGCATTGTTAAGCTCTGTAACTTCGTTTGCTTGTATAGTTGTAGTGTTATCGTTTGTAACATTTTTACCAGAACCTATATATGCAAAGTTTTGATTAACCATATATGCTAAACAATTTGCGCCGTCAGCTTCGATACCTTTGTTACCATATACGTTAGCACTTGCAATAGTTCTTAGTTCTCCTCCGTATACTGTCGCTCCGTTTGCATCTGTTCTGCCAGAACCTTGTACAATATAGATACCTCTGTTTGCAAAATATGTAAAGCTGTTTAACCATTCAACTCGTACTCCGTTTTTAATTGTTAAACCATCAACTCCTGGAGTGATAAATGTAACAGCATGAAATAACATGCTTGCTGATCTACTACTTGTATCTACTACTGCACCGTCTACCAATGCACCTTTACCTGCATCACCACTTGCAAATCCTCTAGGATCGCTTGCACTTGTAGTTGTTCCTTTTGTAATTACAGTACAGTTTCTAATATAAGGACTTCTACCAGGTTCTTCTGCAACAATATTTGTTAGAAAATTGTTTGCAAATCTAAAACCATAACCTTTATCATTTCCACTATCATAAAAGTAATCTTTTAAAGTAATATTTTCAATAGTAACATCGCTGTTAACTAAAAACGCATCATTACTTTGTGTTGCACTTGTTGGATAAACCTCAACACCTCTAATACTGTCACCTTGAATTGTAACACCTTTAGGCACAGTCATAGGAAATGCTTCTTGATACTGTCCTGGATAAATGTAAATTAAGTCACCGTCTTGTGCTACACTTAGAGCTTTTGTAATTGATGCAAACGGTCCGCCTGGGTTATTACCATCATTAGTGTCTGCACCATTGTTAGTTGATACAAAAATAATACCAACATCTTTTGTAAGTTCGATACCTTGATAAACTAGTCCATTTGCTTTTACACTGTCAGCAATTAAATTATCAACAGCAATTCTAAATCCTTTTGCAGGACCAGTACTGTCATCGTCTTTACCAATATGAAATCTGTCATTGTCGTCTGGTATTAAATCATTTTTAAATTCTGCTAGAAAACTTGCTGAGTCTGTACTATCATCACCAATAGTAATACTTGTACCACCGTATGTAATATTTCCAGTAGCGTGTACATTACCAGTTACAGTAAGTGTTCCTCCTGTTTGTAACTGTAATTGTCTTGGAACACTTCTTGGATAATATTTTTCAATGTATGCTTTAAATGCTGTTGTGTTTGCATGTTCTGCTAATGTGTTTGAAGCAGGGAAAGCAGTACCACTAACAAATTGTGTGTTTAATTCTTTTAACTGTAATACGTCATCAGCTTGGATATCTCCGTCACCGTCCCAGTCAAGAGCCGCTAGTTCTTCTGCTGTCCAGTTACCTGATTGAGATAGTGTTAATGCATAATCATACAAACGATCCATGTCGTTAGGAGGACTAGTTGCACTATTTTTTGGTCCTGGATCCCAATAGTTTCCGTAGTTACCATTACTATTCCAAGCCGCAGTTTGTCCGTCAAGTACTTCTGACTTAATGCCAATACCACCGTTTGTTTGTAATGCTTGTATGCCGTCACCTTTGACTGCAAAATTATAACTACCAATACCTTTAGTTGTAAGAAATCCTTGAGGGTGTGTTGACTTTATACTAATATTACCACTAGCTGTGCTAATACCTGTAGTTGCTAAAGTAATATCTCCTACCTTTAAACTATTTCCAAATATAACATCTGGATCACTTCCGCCTGATGATGTACGTAATGTGCCGTTAATTGATAAATTTCGAGGGGTAGTTGTAGTGTTTATACCTAAGGTATTATCACGTTTGATGACCAAGAGATCATTATCAAATTTTAAATCTGCTAATTCTCTTTGTAAATTATCTTGTAGTAACTGTCCACCAATGCGGGCAACTTGTGTACTCATTATATTCCCTCTCTACATTACTAGTATTTATAGTAATTACTTGTCGAAGTTATGTAGTACTTGTACTGGCTTGCCTGTTGGGACTGGGGTTCCAAAAACAATATACCAACCTGCGGCATAACCTGATGGATTTTGCTCTAGAACATAGTTAGTTGTTGCTAGTTGAAATACGTTTTCAATAGTTACTAGAATGTTGTTTTGTGTTATAGGCACTGGGTAATAAGGATCACCTGAATCTAACGGACCAAATTTTGTTTCTGTACCATTACCATTACCTAAGTTTTGTTGGACTATACTTGTTGGCTCTCTAAATCTAATAGGTTTCCAAGCACTATTTTGATAAACTTCAAAGTCAGTAGTATCTGTATTGTACCTAAGCATTCCTTCTACGCCTGTAAAAGGTCTTTTATTTTGTGTTCCTTTGGGTACGATAAATGCTTTATCTGTATTAAGCTGTGCTAAACCAAGTCCGTCAATATTCAAACCTTTAGTATCGGCATTTATACCTCTAGAAGTTGTCTGTGCTTTCAAAAATCTCATTTATACTTCCAAATAACTAATCGTTGCAACCAAGTTAGCTGGTGCTTGACTTGCTGTAATAATCTTATCTCCTGCTTCTAATACAAGTTTTTCAGTGTCAAAAGTAAATGTATCGCCACCTGAAACTACTAAGTTATTAATAATTTGGTTTGCGTTTGGATCTTGATTACCTTTTGTTTGTCCATCTGGAACAATATGCAAATCAAACTGTGAATCGTTGTTGCCGCCGGTGTCAACAGGTTGTGTGTTACAAATCATAATAGTTGTAATTGCATATCGCTTTGTTGCTGGCACTGTTAAAAGTGTTTTATCTGCGATAGAAAGTTGTCCGTTTATAATTGCCATATTTTCTTTCCTTAAAATAACATACTAAACAATAGTGATCTATTAGTACTTATCAATTCGTCTTCGTAGCTATCCTTATTTGTGTACCAAACTCCGCTATTACCAATTGCAGGATCTTTTCCATATACAGCTATATTTGTACCTGGATTTACATTTGTCGCACTAGATTGTATAGGCATTTTTAATATGCCGTCAATAGTTACAAATGATGTTCCTGAACTACTAAGAGTTAAGTCTGTTGCACTTGTTAATGTTGATATTGTATTATCTTGAAATACAATATCTTCAATTTCTGTTGTATTCTTTTTAAACTGTGCTACCTCTGCACCGTCGATTGTAATTTTTAGGTTGCTAACTCCGCCATCAATATTTTCATCAAATAAGTTTAAAACAGAATCACCTCTTTGGATCCTCTGAATTGTAATAGTTTCGATACCTGTTTGAATTGCATCGTCTACATATTTTTTATTAGGTAAATCATCATCTTCAGTAACTTGCACTTCGTAATTATTTGTTCCACTTACAGTAACAACACCAGTACCACTATTGATAAGATGTAAATCTCCACCACCTGTAGTAATAGCATTTGTTCTAAGTCCAATAATCGCATTGTCAACTGTTTTAAAAACAAATGTTCCTGGTTTAACTGTTTGTGTTATAGGATCATTAAAGGAGGTTTCTTCATCAAAAATTAGTAATGCATCTGGCAATGTGCCTCTATCCATTTGTATGCCTGAAGTTTTTTCAGTAATACCTGCGCCAGCTTCTCCTTTGTTAAGAACAATTACATTATCTACTAAATCTATGTTAGTTGTGTTAACAGTTGTCTGTGTTCCTGCAACTAGTAAATTACCTGTTAGGCTTACTGAGCCGCTACTGCCAGTATCAAACGTAATTGTTTGACCATCTTGTACCTTTACTCTGTAATCTCCTGAATTTACATTTAGTGTTTTTGACATTTATAATTCCTTAAAGTAATGGGGGTAATTAAATACCCCCAAAAACATTTATGCGTCTTCTGTTAGATCGTCGTCGTCAGTACCTGATAATGTGTTATCATCACCAGCTTCTTCCATTCTAACTAATCCAGCCGCGGCCGCACCTGTTAGAGCGTATTTTAACGATGCTCCACCTGTTAAAGCATTTGATCCAGTAGCACTTGGAGATGCTACAGTAACTTTACGTCCTGTAATTTTTGCAACTCCGTAAGTTTCTGAATCTGCACCTTGTACTGAGATTGACATTTGTCCTGCTGTTAAGTTAGCAGGTAGTACACCTGTTTTTATTGTACAATCAAATAATCCAGCTGTTCCAATTTCTTCAACACGGAACTTTTTAGATCCAAGTTGCTTTACGATATAGCCTTCTTTAACTGCTGTACCGTTGTGAAAATTTACTTTGATTTCTGTTGAGCCTGCTGTAGGTCCTGTTCCCGCTACACCAAACATTCTTTTATTAAGTGGTCTTCCCATTTTTTTCTCCTATATAAGTAGTCCAATGCCCGTTCTATGAGCTACGCTGTGGGTACAGCATAAGTCCGCCTTGCGGCACACTATCGACACAAGTATTTATCATTCCTAATATGATTAATAAAAAAACGTATGTGATCAAAGTGTTTTGCTAAGGTTTCAAATAATTCTATGTTTAAAGCAGTTGTACATCTGTTGTAACTAATTTTGCCAATACTTGAGTAATATTTTACATCTATTCCGTATTCAGGAAATAATCCTGTAACGAACAAGCATGTGTCGCCTAGTGTTTTTGCATCTCTAGAGTGTTTTATTTCTAACATAGATTCAGCAAAAGTTTTTGTAGGTAGGAAATCAGATTTGTCAACATGAGAAGCAAGCAACAAAACAACATAGTGTTCGATGTACTCTGGCATTTCAATGCCGGTTCTATCACGTGTATCTTTTACAACGTCATAGAAAGCTGAGGCGTACTCGTCTCTCATACTAATATTTAGTCAAGAAAAAAGACACCGAAGTGCCTTTTTAATATAAGCAAAATAGGTAGGACTTGGGTACACCTACAAGCACGGACCGAAATACCATTTCTAAACCGTACAACCTGTCCCCGCGGGTTAGTGCGATGTGACTCAGCGTATTTCTACTACCAA
>Ga0181400_1000683_pt1 | contig 14561 bp, 10 predicted proteins | sample 23SPOviralmetaG_FD_130129 | JGI IMG/M metagenome (GOLD analysis project Ga0181400, IMG submission 130129) | Marine viral communities from the oligotrophic San Pedro Time Series (SPOT) site, San Pedro Channel, CA, USA - 23 SPOT_SRF_2011-06-22 | ecosystem: Environmental > Aquatic > Marine > Strait...
ATACGCCCCACACCAATCTCAGGTATTTCCGGCACCGAATCAGAATACTAATTTAGGCGTTTCGATTGCTGGCCCTGTTGCTGATGGCAGTTCAGGCATCACATCATCAATCTTCCCCGGCACCATGTCAGTCACAACCTTGGTTAGCTCAAGCTTTAGCTCACTCATGTAGTGCTTGGTGATTGATGGGATACGGGTGTAGAGCACTACCGATCCAACAACCATCGTTCCAGACATCAAGAACCCAAGGGCTCCAGCCAGATTAAAAACTTTTTGCATGATCAGATTGCAAAGAAAAAACCTCCCCTGCTGTGTGAGACCAGGGAAGGTTGCAGTTGCTCTGTTAAAGACTAGCTCAGAAGCCGTACTTCAACCCGAGTTTAGATCCCCAGCTGAAGTCGTCGCCAGTTACACCGCTGAGTTCTCCATATACGGAAACGTTTTCAGCAACAGCGACTGAGCCACCGAATTTACCGGCAAACTCAACTTCGTTTTCTGAACCGTTAGGCATCAAAATGGCAGGACCGCCCTGAACGAAGTACGAATAAGCGCCTTCGCCGCCTTCGTAGCCAATGTCCAGATTTAGCGCACCACCCAGGTAGTCGTCGCCAACAGTTGCGCCGTTGAACTCAGGATTGAGATACGGTCCTGCGATTGCAGAGAGGGGGGCCAAGGCAAGTGCGCCAGCGGCTGCACCAAAAACAAGAGACTTGATCATTTTTAGAAGGGGTTGTGTTTTCTTGAGCCAGATTAGCTAGCCCAGTCAATGGACAGTTTTGAATCTGTTCCTTAATTCTCATCCGTTCCAGGGAACGTTGAGAAGTGACGCTTATGCAGTCCGGTGTAAAGACCGCGTTGTGGATGATCTGGCTTGTCGCGACCCTCAAGCATATAGAGCATGGTTAACCATTTTGTACGATTTTCCATGGCTTGAAGATCCTCTGCCCCTGGCTTGCAGGGGATCATTGGATCAGGTCTTTGCATTACTCAGAGTCAACCCAAGGAAGACCTGCAGCTTTGGTTGGAGCGCGTTGCTCATCAAGCTGACCCTGCAAAGCAGTTTCAATTTCAGTGACTTTTTCTGCAGTCAAAGCAGCTTTGACCCAGCCGACAACGACCTCAGAAGTCAGGTCGGCAAAAGCAACCAGCGTGTCAGGACGCTCGAAACCAATGCTTCCGTACGCACCAGCAGAGTAGGTGTCGTCTGCAGCTGAAACGGTGTAGTGAGCAGTGAAAACGAAGCCATCGGATGTTTCACGATCCAGGTTGGCGATCGCCCAAGTAAAAGTTGTAGCCATGATGAGTTAAGACTCCAAGAGAAGTGTAATAGCAGAGCCCCGCGTTGCCACGGGGCGGGATACCGCTAGGCGATACCAGCATCGGATAGACGCTGTTCTAGGGTTTCGATCTTTGTAATTGCTTCTTGCAGTGCTGCAGTTAGCAGTGGGACAAGTTTGGATTGATCGATGCCTTGCATATCTTCACCATCCTTTTCACCTGTTACAGCTTCAGGCACAACAGTTTGTGCTTCGTGAGCAAGGAAACCATCAACTGTTGTTGTATCGTCAGCGATAAAGTTAAAACGTCTTGGCTGAAGTTGCTTGACGCGAGTAATGCCGTCAGCAATGTCAACAACGTTTTCTTTTAAGCGGTAGTCAGAGGATGTGTTATACGAGGTAGTAGAACCACTGATAGAAATTGATCCCTTTGTTGTTCCAGCTCTTTTAAATTCAACAAGATTACCATCATTACTGCCTCTATTAACTGCTAAAGCGTTACTGCTGTCTCTGTTAAAAGTACCCTTGCCTGAACTTAAAAGGCTAATGCCTGCTGCAGAAGTGCTGTCACTTGTGCGGCCAACAAATACGTCACCCGAGCTGTTGATTCGCATCCGCTCGGTACTGTTAGTTGCGAATGCAAGCGTATTAGAAGCAGGTGAAACGAACCCGTTTCCAAGGCCACTTACGTTGCCATAGTTATTTCTTACAGAAAATCTATTTGCTTCAATAGTCCCACTTGTATTGCTTGCATTATGTACGGTTAGTTGATGGGAAGGTGAAGTAGTTCCAATCCCAACATTTCCCGAGCTGTCGATTCGCATCCTTTCATTCGATGCAGTGTTAAACACAAGGGGCACCGTGTCATAAGAAGATAAAGAGACAGCACTGGAGGTACTAGCTACCTGACCTAGATGAGTATTAGCTTTTTTAAGATCAAGGACTCCCCCGTTTGTAGTACCATTAATTGTTAATGTTTTGTATCCACCACCAGTGTAATCAGATGGTGAAGTAGTACCAATCCCAACATTGCCCGAGCTGTCGATTCTGAGGCGTTCGGTAGTACCAGCGCCAATAATTACAGTGTCAGAAAGTGTAGACGTTCCAGGTATGTCACCAATAATTGTATTGTTAGAACCTGTTGTAATTCCGTCACCAGCTGTATAACCAATGCCAATATTTTTACTTCCTGTAGTGTTAAAAGCAAGTGCATAGCGCCCAACAGCAGTATTGTTATTTCCGCTTTGATTATATAAAAGGGCGTAGTAACCTACTGCCGTGTTATCACTTCCCACGTTATTTGTAAATAAAGCTGAGGCACCAACAGCAGTATTATTACTTCCTGTGGTTCCCTGAAGAGACCTATTTCCGACCGCAGTATTGTTGGAGCCTGTAGTTACATAGTAAAGAGTATTTAAACCAACGGCAGTGTTATTTGAACCTGTAGTATTTGTAAAAAGGGCATGGTCCCCAAGAGCTGTGTTAGATGCAACGCTATTTTTACCACGACCAACTGTTAGCGAGTTGATGGTTGCGTCTCCAAACGCTGTGATTGATCCGTTGTTTTGCAGCAATATAGCGTCACTTGCTGAATCAGCAGCTGTTCGAACCCTAAAGTTCCCACCATCTTGAACTCTTAGGTCGCCGCTAAAAGTACCTACACCCGCAAATGTGGCGCTGCCGTCCGCGTTGATGAAAGACGTGGCTGCTCCAGTGGTATTAGTTAAGTAACCAGACCAAACTTTATCGCTAGCGGAAGGACCGATAGCAAGAATTCTTGGAGTTCTTATATTACCAGCCGCAGTGATTGAGCCGTTTCCTGAGAGGGTAAGGCCAGCAGTCGTTGCGTCTGCGTCATACATTGTGATGCTAAACGGATCACCGCTCCCTCCAGCATTAAACAAAGCACGTTGCTCATTTCCATCAGTATTAGAAGTGTTAATCTTAAAATTGCCATGCAAAGTTAATGGCTGAGTTGGAGAGCTGGTGCCGATACCCACGCGGCCAGAGCTGTCGATTCGCATCCGCTCGCCATCTACACCGCCAAATACATAGCCTGTATATGATGACTGACTACCATAAAAATTAAGAAAACCAGTTCCGTCAGAACTTGCACGAAAAATATCATAATATCTAGTCGAGTCAAAAGCGATACGAAGTTTTGCAGCATTAGCGGCATTGCTTTCTATATGTAATTTTGCCCCAGGTGAAGTTGTATTAATCCCAACATTTCCCGCGCTGTCAATTCGTAGGCGACTGGTACTACCTGTTCCAAAACCTAAATAATTACCGTTGTGGTTGTATTCCACAAATCCTGCATATTCAGCAGCACCAGATGTACCATCACTGAAATAAAGCGAACCAAGGCTAGACGTTCCGGATCGGATTGTTATGCCACTGTGACCACTATCTGCAACAGTTAAATTATCGGCAATTGCTGCACCTTCAGTTGTCGTACCAACCAACACCCTGCCCGAACTGTCGATTCGCATCTTTTCGCTGATACTGCCTCCAGTGCTTCCGGTTGCAAACTGTAAATAACCAGCAGCGTCTGAACCGTTAACGGTTCCAGTTTCTTTTCGTCCAGCAATAGACGCTAATCCATAGCTTGTAAATCCACCTCCGATGTCAGCTGTAAATACAAGAGGTAATCCCGTATCAGCAGCAGCACTTGATGTTGATTGGAGAATCACACCATCTCGACTACCTACTGTTTCACTTGCTGCTGCAATGTGTAAAATCTCCTCAGGCGAAGTAGTTCCAATCCCAACCCTGCCCGAGCTGTCGATTCGGAGGCGTTCTGTTCCACCTGTCGCCAATGCAATACTTCCGCCGCTAGACGTTGCGTCAATCTTGTGAGCAGCGCCTAAATATACACCATTGTTAGAACTTGAAAATTGAAGTCCACGAATACCATTATCAGAAGATGCTCCGGCATAAAAATAATTTCCAGCTGCGTCCGTGCGTTTTACATCTAATTTAGACGCGGGTGCCGCCGTGCCAATTCCAACATTGCCCGAGCTGTCGATTCGCATACGCTCAATGCCTGCATTTGTGCCAAACCTAATCGCCTGACTGCTGTGTAAATAATCGATATAACCATCGTATTCACCTGACCCAGAAATTGCATCTGCAAAATAGATTGAGCCAACATTGGAACTTCCACTTCTAATAGTCATTCCACAATTACCGCTGTCGGCAATAGTGAAATTGTCAGCTACGTTAGCAAAGCCTTCAGTTGTTGTTCCCACCAACAGCCTGCCCGAGCTGTCGATTCGTAGGCGCTCGGTATTCGCTGTAGAAAATGACATAAAGCCACTTTCTCTTAAATACAGCAATGTATTCAAACCGTTTTGAATGATGTTAAAACCGTTAGACGCACCATTGCTGCCAGTAGTGCTGTTAGTTAGTCCTAAGTGAGTTACTGTTGCCCCTGACGAATGGATGTCTAGCGAATTTCTGCCAGTGCCATAACTAGGTGGAACCACCCCAATGCCCACACCTCCGGCTGCCCCAACAACAACGCGCTGCGTTCCAGCAGTCGTGATCGCTAACGAATCTGCTGCACTTCTAAACAATCCAGTATTCGTATCACTCCCAAAGTGCAAACTTGGTGCGGCAGCACTACCATTCGCTAACGAAATAGAATCAGTTACGCGCCAACCCGTCCCGTCATACACCTTCATTACATAAAGGCTATTTGTCGTATCTAGCCACTGCTCTCCTTTCTCAACTCCTTGCTGACCACTAACCGTGCCTGTGCCAGTTGTTGTGCCAGTTGCAGTAAAGACAACGCCGACCGTATTTGCAGACGCCCCAACAGCTGTAAAGTCTGACGTTCCAACCGTCAGGATCTGATAAACAGTATTAGCAACTAACGCCGTTGCAGCCGTACTAGCTGGCGAAGCATTTGGCGCAGTCGTTCCAACATGAACCGGACCTGCTTTGACTAGATCACCGTTGCTGTCCTTAAAGAACAGACCAGGGCTAGCAAGATTAGTGTTAACAGCAAGCTGTCCATCCGACATTGCGGTTGGGATAGGACGCTTATTTGCTGTGCCAGAACGCAGGTGCTGAAGAGCCATCCTTAATACCTGTCGCCAGGCCGGAAATTATGGCTCTATCTTACGAGACTCAAAAACTGCCGTCATCAAGCTGACTGGTCAATGCAACCGTTCCAGTCAAGTTAGGTAGCGTCACGACACGATCTGCTGTTGGATCGGCAACCGCCAAAGTTGTTTCAAACGCATCAGGGCTGGCACCCTCAAACACCAGTGATGCGTTCTCATTAAGCAGCAACTGACCACTAATGATCCCGCCAGCCTTGGGCAATGCCAGTGCAGCCAAGTCATAAGCCGTCTTGACACCATTTGGTGTGGCAGCAGTTGTTGTACTAGAACTTGCAACACCATCAGTCAGTTGCAGAACACCAACAGCACTTGTCGTACCAGTCGTGATTGAGATGGCAGGCGTTGTTGTCCCAGTCGCAACCTGTATTGGAGCGGTGCCGCTAACGCTGGTAACTGTGCCAACTTGATTAGCAATCCACTCAAGACCAGTTGCTTCGCTGCTATTGGCACTAAGAATGTAACCATTCGTTCCAACGCCAAGCTTGTCCAGCGTGGTCGTACCTGTTGGAACGATTAGATCGCCCTTTGTATAAGCGGCAATTCCAGTGCCACCACGAGGCACAGCCAGCATTCCGCTGGTCAGATTGGTTGCAACGCGGCATTCGTTGCTGACTTCTTCAAGTGCTAGCTGTACGTTCGTACTGCCGAGGCTTGCTGCAGGTGAAAATGCAACATTATTCGCTGTTTGCGCCGTATAAGTAGAAGAAACATCAATTTCAACCCAGTTGGTTCCGTCTGATAAGCAAATGTCAGGCGGTGCAAGTGTTACAGGAGGGGCTGGCGCTGTACCTGTACCACCAACAGACACAACAACGTAATAATTAGCGTTGTCTGTACTAGCAGAAGGCAAGGCATTACCAACGCTCAGTCCTAATGCCGAACCTTCTCCAGTGACGCTCGCAACTTGGTTTGTTGTTGCGTTGTAAGTACCAGCAAGGATGATTGCACCAGCTGAAATGCCAAGTGGCTGCCAAACGTTGCCGTCCCAGACAAAGAAGTTCTTTTCAAGCGGGTTATAAAATAGCTGACCTTTGAACTCAGCAGTAGGTAATGACTCACCAAAGGCAGTGACAGAACTGTCCGCAAGTTTGGCTCCCGTAATTGCCGAATTTGCAATCCGAGCAGTTGCAAACTCCCCTGATGTAATTTTTGCTGCATCAAGATCAGGGATGTTAGCCGCAAGCAAAGCCGTTGCTGCAGTGACATGACCTTGAGCGTCAAAAGTAATACCGCTAACTGTTGCTCCAGTTACCGCATTGCTATGGTTCAGCGTTCCACTGGTAACAGCTAAGCCTGTTCCAGGTTGGATGATGCCTTTTGCAGATGCTGTTGCATCAGGCAGATCAGTCGGCACCAAACTACGGAATGTTGGTGCGGCATCAGAACCAGTTGTTGGACCTGCAAAGACACTTGCTGCAACTTGCGTATCAAGTGACAGTGATAGATCAGTTGTAAATGCAGTTGGGTTGCTAACAACAACAGCAAATGGAGTGGACTCCGTGACTGTTATCGACTGGATGCCAGCTTCTTGCGACCAAGCTGACCCGCTCCAGCGATACGCAATGCTTGTGCTGGTGTTATACCAACCTTGACCTGTGTAATCACCTGTACCAGAAGGAGTGGCGTTACTAACAATGCAGGTTGCTTGATCACCAATTTTTTCTGCTGTAACTGAGTCAGGATGAAGCTTGCCCGTTGTTACTGAGCTAGTGCCAAGGTTTGCCTCAAGAACAATATTGTTTGCAAGCGTTGTTGCAAACGATCCAGTGCCGCTGCCTGTTACAGCGCCAGTTAACGTAATTGTTTGATCGCCAGTGTTTGTTCCGCTACTGGTACCGCTAAAGACTGAACCGTTAGTCCAAGTGCCGGTAGAAGTTGCTAGATCTCCAAGACCTAACGTGGTGCGCTGGTTGGCAGCAGTTGCGTCATTAAGTAAAGCTCGACCAGCAGCAGTACAATCAATTTCTTCAATTAACCCTCCGCCTGTGCTACTGCGACCAAGGATTATGTCGGTGCTAGTTGTATTTTGAATTTTGTCATAAGTGACAGCGTCTCCGGCAATGGCTGCACTATTAACGACCCCAGCAGCAAAGCTTGTCGCAAATGATCCTGTGCCCGTACCTGTAACAACACCAGTTAACTCAATCGTTTGGTCGCCAGTGTTAGTACCAGTGCTTGCACCTGAGTGCGTACCACTAAAAGTGCCATCTTGCGTGGCTAACGTTCCAAGGCCAAGTGTTGCTCTCTGCTCTCCAACGTTGGCATCAGCAATTAGCGCACGACCTACAGGAGTACAACTAATTTGCTCAACTGTGCCTGAACCGCCAGATGCACGGCCTAAAATTACATCGGCAGATGTGGTGTCCTGCAGCTTGTCGTAGGTGACTGCATCTGACGCAATATTATTTGTTTGAACAATGTTTGAAGAAAGAGTGGTTGCAAAGGATCCGGTACCAGTACCTGTAACTGCACCAGTCAGCTCAATCGTTTGATCACCAGTGTTAGTACCAGAGCTTGTGCCCGAATGCGTTCCAGCAAAGGTACCGCTTTGTGTTGCTAACGTCCCAAGGCCAAGTGTGGTGCGTTGAGCTGCAGCATCAGCATCATCAAGTAACGCCCTGCCTGCTGCAGTTAACGAGAAAACTGCATACGTGTCAGACGCAGTCGCATAAATACCTTGATTTGCGGCAGTCGTTAGCCCTGAAATTGATTGCAGGCCAGCGTCATACGCCTGGACATTCGTCCCGATTGCTACGCCAAGATTTACCCGTGCATTGGCAGCATCACTTGCTCCCGTTCCACCATCCGCAACAGTGATGTCTGTAATACCAGTGATCGTGCCACTGGTGATGGTCAGGTTTGTAAGGGTTGAACCGTCAGCATTCAGCGTGGCAATTGTGCCAAGACCTAACGTTGTTCGCTGTGCTGCCGCACTTAAATCATCTAGTAGTGCTCGGCCTGCAGCCGTACAAATAATTTCCTCAATAATTCCAGCGTTTGCGCTGCTCCGCCCCAGCAAACGGTCAGTTGCTGTAACGTTTTGGACCTTGGCATAGGTGATTGCGTCGTCAGCAATCGAAGCCGTACCTAGCTTTGTTGTGCTGCTTTGATCAAGCTTGTCTAGATCAATGGTGCTGACATCGATCAGGTCCAGACCAGCGTCAACAAGGTTTTTTGCGGTAACCTTCTTGGTCTCAGAACCGCTAATGTCCGCAATAGGCAGGACGTCTACTGCTGCAACCCCAGCCTTGGACAGCTCGTTGAGCTGCGTAATTCGTTGGTCAGCCAAGGCTCAGCTCCTTACGCCAGGGATACTTGCGTTTAGTTTAATCCGTAACTTCCGTCAACAGGAAATTGAGAGACTGCTCTTGACGGATTCGATCGTCATCTTCTTTCAACAGGTATTCAGCCAACGTGCCAACTACAAGCTTCAACTCGCCAGTCGTCACAAAATCCAGAGTGCATCTAATGGCATCGTCTAGGTCAACCGAAACGCCAGAATTGGTTACAACAGCAGTGAGAGAGTAAAAAACGCTCTGCTCTGCTGGATTTAAATCCTTATCAATTAGATAAAGGAAAAGATCAAAGGCACAACCTAAGTCAAGCCTTTGTATCAACTGGAGCATCAACAATGACGTCTCTCTTGCGCCATCAGTCGCATTGTTAAAAACGCACTCAATACGTCCGCTGCCGCTGATCAAACCAGCATTGTATTGATTCTTAAACTTGTCGGAAAGCGATGTGGTGTCAACCTGCTCACGGCTAGCGTTAAATTCATAGCTGGTGACATCGCCAAGAATATTAGAACCAATGTCTCTAACAGCAATTGTTACCGCAATAGGATCTCCGGTAAAAGTTTGTAGCGCAATTTCATTCTGTCTATTGTTGTTTACAGCATCTGCAAATGTTGGATACAGACGCAATCCACCTGCAGCGTTAACATTTACAAAAGTGCTGTAAGTGTCTTGTACCGTCCCAGAAGACCAGTTAGACGCTGGGATAAACAAAAGTTTTCGCGCATCAGTTGTTTCAATATCGACCTTGTCCCCTGTAAAAAGGTTGTCTATCCCGTTTGCCGTCCCAATGCGGTTAAGCGCCGTACTGATGTCATCGCTAATAACTTGTTCCGTTAAGATGCCGAGGGCTACTTCCGTTCCACGGCGCAACCGGACATTGCCTTGGCTACCAAGAAAAAACGTCATTAGGCAATGACTTCAGTAAAGTCTCCATCAACCGTAAAATTAACTGGCACTACAGACAATTCTCCAGTCGAAACAGAAACGCTTGCAGACGTAATGTAAGCATTAAACTTGATGTCGTCTGACGTACCAGTGCCAACATTTAATTCAAGACTTACGCGCTCACTTTCCGTAACCGCGCCTGTCTTCATAATCTTAGAAAGCAACTCAGTAAATTGAGTCTTGGTCGCGCTTTCGCCAGATTCAAGCTTGTAATACATCAGGGTCGCACTGCCCGTAGCACCTTTAACCCCAGGGGTGAAGGTGTTTACGCTGCTAGAAATATCGTTGGTACTTAAAAGTTCTACCGTGGTCTCAATAGACCAGTCACGAATCTTAGCTACGGGCTTGCCACCAAAGACCAGCGAGCCTGTGCGTCCGGTGAAAAAGGCCATCGCTTCGCTGGACTTAGAACATTGGTTTCATACTAGCTTACCTTGAACAGGCTGGGTCTAAGGTCCGCGACATGGGCACGATCCTCATCATCACAGGGATACTCCATAGCTCTTACCGTCACTTCACCCTCTTCGTCTAGCTCTACTTCCGTAATCCGGAACACACGCTTTTTGCCCGAAGCAATGCCCATCACATAAAGCTGGCCAACCTTATCGGATAACGCTGAGGCAACGCCATTTGAAACCACAACTGAATTAACTGGATTAATCTCTGACTCGCTTCTGTCATAAACCAAAAAGTTATACGTCCCGCTTGGAATGCTGTCCTGTAATGGCGAGTTCAACGCACCACCAGCGGCAATAACGCCAGAAGACGTTCTCTCCCAGTTTGTCAGGCCAATATCAACATAGATAAACGCTCCAGGTTCAATGGGATTAGTTGACGGGAACGTTTTAAATTCAACGCCTCGCCTGATAAACCTGCGCTGATTGACCAGCATCTTGCCAAACAAGATTGCTTGCTGCCTGCTTGTGACAAATCCACTTGCATCAAACGTTTCTCTAATAGCTGTCCCAGCCTTATTTCCTTTTCTTTCAACATCAACTGTTCTTTTGCGTTGAAAAATTGCTTTTGTAAATTCTTCTCTGTAGACGATGCTTGCAACAAGGTCTTGAGTGCTAGCGCCGTAATCCAAAAACTCTTCTTTGTAGGAATCTTCAAGGATATTACCTGTCGTAAACAACGCGGAAATTGTTAGCGGGATAGGTTTCCCGTCATCTTCAGCAGCTTTGCCACTGTCGTCGCAAGGAAAAACAGGTACAAGCGTTTCTTTGCCGTTCTTTCTTGCAAATTCAAGCAGGCTAAAAGGGGAATTAGTTACCCAAAAATTGCGCCATGATGTGTTATCAGCAATCACGCAATCCATAAACAATTGGACTGGCCCCACCGCTACTCCATCTTCAGGCTCGGTAGGCAAGTTGTTATTCTGGCAAAACCTTTTGGCAAGCTGAAGACTGGATTGATCTAGGACAGCTGGTGGTGCGTACCTGCCAATTCCATTCTCTTCATCAAGAACAGTGTCAACGAAAATATCGGGGGCATAGCTAGTGCTCCTGTCTGACTGTTTAGTATTAAAATCGTCAACTGTGTAGCTTTCTTTGCCCTGCTCTACAAACGCTGTTACGTTTCTTAGATCCTGAACGTTCTTACCCGCAAACATGCCCAGTGCGAGCACTGAAAGATTTTTGTACGCCTTCTCTGTGTCCTGTATTTGCTGTTCACTTACGGCAGTCAATGCCAGTTCAGGTCCGTTTTCGAAACTAAATTGAATTTGCGTGTCAGTGTTGACCGAGAACACGTCCCACTCATTTGTAAGCTTAGGGCCGCGCTCTTCAAGATTTGGCCAATCGTCTTCGTTTAAAGCATCGTATTCCTTGCCTTTATACCAAACAACTCCTTCCTCCTGGCTACCTGTCTTTCTAGTCTTTTCATGACTATCTAAAAGCACAAATTTTGTTTGGCCGTTGAGCCTAATCTCGGATGCAACGTCATAGACAGGATCAAGCTTGAAAGCATACTTGTCACGGCTTGGAGCAAGATAGTTGAATTCGTTATATGCATCTCCCTCTGACGATCCACGGACAACAAAAAGGACTTGGTGGACCTCGTAGTCAACTTCTTTTGCTTTTTTATACGAAAACCTGAAGAACGCTTGGCGCCCGTGGATTCCGTTATCACTTAAAGAGTATTGCTTGGACGCCTTGGTCTCGCCATATTCTTTTTGGCGCCCAGACACGCGCCTAAACAACTTTGACTTAATTGAGAACTTAATTTGATCTACTTCGCTAACTGTTTCATAAGCAACTGAGTCAGCCTTAACCAAAGCTTTTACAAAAAAGTTGTTGTCAGCCCTAGCAATCAAAGTCTCCCAATCATTTAAAAAACTTTTAATGTCATTGCGAGTACCTCTTTTCTTTTTCTTGAGTAATTTAAATGCTTCTTCAAGAGCTTCAACCCCAGCAGAATCTGGAACTTTTTTGCCCGAAGGGAAGTTATCTAGCCTGCTTTTCATTTGTGCTTTCCCGCCATCCCCGTAGCGATTGCCATCAATGCCAACAAAAGCTCCGTCATGGTCAAGCAATTGTTGCACTAACAAATCTCTTTTGCGTTCAACAATTCGCCTGTTTCTCTTAGTAATGTTTTCACGAATTTTCCTAAGATTCCTGTCTAATTTTACACCTCTGGAAATTATAGATTGGTCATCAGTTAAATCTCCAAAGGCTGCAAATCTATTGCCACTCCCACCTGTGTTAGCGAAAGCATTGTCTTTAAGTCTTTTTGATCGCTCAAGGTTTGGGTCAATTTTTCCCCTAAGTCTGTCTATTCTATTTAAAATTCTGTCTTCCTTGCCGTTAAGTTCAAAAAGTCGTCCAGACTCAGAATCAAAATCAAAATCAAGATCAATAGCATCCGCTAATGTAATATTGCTATACTTTTTGCCCCCAATATCGAAAACAATTTCAGGCTTTCGAGCGGTTTGGTCATCGTCGTACTTGCCGTCTTGAATTTCAGCAATTAGCCGGTCAGCTTTTTTTAAATCACTTCGTATTTCTGCTTTGTAAGCTGCAGCATTTACCGTAGGAGGTTTGCCTAAAACTGTAGCTTCTAGGGATTTTGTGTATTCCAATGAGCCAACGGACTCAATCGTTCGGCTTCTTTGTTTGTCAAGTACGCTTGTCCAAGTGACTGTTATTGGGGTCTCAAAATCATACGAAACTCCCCTGCCCGACAAGGTGTAATCGTTCTTAAAAGGTTTTATGACGTATTGATCCTCGTCTTCTTCTTCTCCTGAGGTAGCGCTAAACCTGTTGTCAAGTTTTCTCTTGGTCTGAAAATTGCTGTCAGGGATTGAGTCCTCCGATTCTTCTCGTATATCATTTATTATGCCCAGATGATTTTCTAGCTTTTTCTTTTGCTCTTTAGCCTGTCGTAAAGCAGATTCTCTGCTGTAAGGAGCGGATGGACAAATGCCGGACTCAACGCACCTAAATGTTGCGTTTACGTCGTCATCATCAGGGTCCCTGTTGTCGCCAAAACTAATCAACCTAAACTTGGCAGAGCCCAGCATATAAGTGCTTCCAAAGTCCAAAGCGTTTACTGCTTGACGACGAAAGTTAACAGCTAGCCCGGCTGCTTCTTTGTCACCACCAGTGTAATTTTTTGACTTAAAACAAATTTTAATTTCAGAATTTTTTGGGTATGGGTAATCCGCTCTGGTCCAACTGTTTGTCTCTACATTGACTCCAATTGATGCGAAAGCCTCTTCCCCTTTAGTGTCTCTTGTCGTCATTTCTACTCTGACCGGGATAGGGTCATAAATGCCAAGAGAAGACGAAGTCGTTGGAGAATACGCTTGGCTAAAACCTTCTACGCCTTGTTCTTTTTTGCTGGTTATGATCTGACAAACTTGTCTGTCGGGTTGTGTTGAACGGCCTGTGTCATCTGGGTAAAAAGCAAGATCACCCTTAGCAAGATCTTTAAACCTTGGTGGCCTTCCAGCACGTTCATCTTTGTAAAAAAGAAACGTTGTGGCTGGGTCTAGTTGATCAATCGAAAGAGAACCAAAAGCAGTCCTTCTATTGCTGATGTTAATAATGCGTGACGCACCAAGTACAAACAGCAGCTGCATGAACTGTGCGGAGCCGTAATTCTCGATTGACGACCACACTAAAGAACCACTAAGGCGGACTCCACCTTCTGGATTATCTGCTCGTTCGGTATAAACAAGGTTGACTGGATCTCCATAGGACGCCAGCTCTGGAGCGCCATTAAAACCAAAAGAAGGCGAAAAACGTTGCTGCCTTGTTCTTCTATCATTATCAAGACCAGGAATATTTGGTTTGGGCGCTAATAGTGCCGCTCCAACCTGGAACAGGATGCCAATAATCGTTAGGACTAGAGCTTGAGTTCCTGGATCAGCAGCTCTGACATCCAGCGCAGTGCCAGCCTTCGGATCCTTATATTCCTGCTGGAGCGCAACAAACTCTAGATACTCTTCTTTGCTGACCCCTAACGCTTCAATCAGCTGGTACTCATAAGGCAGCAGTCTCCGATTCATCAGTTCAACCAGAAATAATTTGCACTAACACGCTCAACTGGAATGCACACAACACGCTTTCCTGGAGCAATGCAGATCAAACCCCGATCCGTCACCGTTCCAAGTGCAGCGTTGTCTGTACCAGCAAGCAAGGCAGCAGCACCAACTTTTGGTATCTTAAGCCGCTTCCCGCTCTGAAGTAACCAGCGAGCCATTTGACTTGGCTTAAGCGTTTCGGCTGTATACAACCAATACACCCAACAAAACTGCTCCTTATAATCCGACAACCCAAGCCGTGAACGGATTTCGCAAAGCAGCTGGAAGCAATCAGTCTTATTACGCCCGTCTGCTGGATGTGCGCCCCAGCAATACTCCAGACCTATTAAGTCATTCATCGCAATGACAGCGTTGATTCAAGCGGCAA
>Ga0181400_1000685_pt1 | contig 14522 bp, 16 predicted proteins | sample 23SPOviralmetaG_FD_130129 | JGI IMG/M metagenome (GOLD analysis project Ga0181400, IMG submission 130129) | Marine viral communities from the oligotrophic San Pedro Time Series (SPOT) site, San Pedro Channel, CA, USA - 23 SPOT_SRF_2011-06-22 | ecosystem: Environmental > Aquatic > Marine > Strait...
TCTAACAGCATCTGCTGTCATTACAAATTCGTTTTTACTTAACATAGCAGGTACGTCATCTGCTTTTTCTTTTATACCAACTGGTACAAATCCACCAGTTTCTCTATAGTCTCGTTCTATAGTGCCAGCTTTATTCATTCTCATTTGACCCATAGGCATACTTTGTAAGCCACCCATAGCTGATTCTTTTCTTAATAAAAGACGTTTTATGTCTCTGTCTGGATCATATTTATTTGGTTCTCCTTTTGGCTTAGGATATTTTATAGGGTTGCCATCTTTATCATATTTAATCATGTAAGGACCTTTTATCATAAATTCTTCCATGTCTTTTATTGATAAAGACTCTAATCCTTTTTTAGGTGTACCTTTTTCAAAACCAATTCTACCACCTTCTGCTCTATACTCAGCTGTATTAACTGAAATAAATTGATTTACTTCGTCATCACTAGCATTAGGATTTAATCTAGTATAATAGTCTTTTAAATACATACTTAATTTTTCTGGGTCTTGTTTAATTTCTGCTACTTCAGTTTCCCCTATACCTTTACTACCTAAGTAAGTAGTAAACCCAGTTAATAAACCTAGTTTAGTGCTTCCTTTTAGATTACCAAATTTTTCCACAAGACTACCTACACCCGGTAAATTACTTAAAAAACCTTTGCTTCCTCCAATACCAGGTATACCAAATTGATTAATACCTAAACCTAAAGCTGCTATACCTAAAGGAGATTTAGCTATTTTAGCTACACTTTTAACTGCTCCTTTAATTCCTCTACCAATTTTTTTTACGAAGCTTCCTAAGCCGTACATTTGTCTAGGTTGTTGCATGTTTGAAATCGCCATAATTTAAATATATTTATACTGTTAAGCAGGCGTAGAAATCCTGTAATATAATAGTTTATTTGATTTTTTTGTCTTCGTCAATGGGTTTTACAGGCCTTGTACCTTGATATAAATCATCAAAGAAACGACCACAGTATTGGAACTCTCCAACGTGTGTAATAGCATCCATTACATAGACATATACTTTACCACCCATATCTGTCCATCTTTGACAGAAACCAAAATCTTCTCCAAAATAACGTTTAGTTTTAGGATCATGCATAGTATCAAATAGATTCCACATATTAAGTTTTTTTTCTTCTTTACCATTAATATAGGTAGATTGAAATATCTCTAATTCAGGGTAGTGTTTTATCATTTTTTCTAGCACTTCTCTTTTAATTAACATGCATCCTGTAGGAGCATGAGTTACTTCTATCAATCCTTTTTTGCTATGTATGTTAGTAGAATCTTCTACTTTTAATGGGTAAGTATAACCAGCTTTCGCCAAATCTTTTGCAGAAGTAATAGCGTCTTCTTTAGTTTGCACTCTTCTCCATATCTTATCCCAATCTAACATCTTCATAGGATAAGGACACGCAATAACATCTTTATCTGCATCTAACATTTTAAATATAGTAGATGATTGAAAGTCTATATCTGAATCTATAAATAATAAATGTGTGTAACCATCCTCATGATTTAAGGTTTCAGCTACACACAAGTTTCTACCTTGAGTAACTAAAGAGGATTTCATCAAAGTAAAACTAACTTGTATTTTTCTCTGCATACAATCTTGTTGAAATTTTAAAACTGATTGAGTGTAATGCATTGAAGTGTCACTATGACAAGGAGTACATACCATAATTTTATATGGTGAATGAGAACCTATATTTATTTCTGTGACGCTCGTATCGTTTTGAGTAAACCAGATGGGTTCATTGTTAGCGCCTTGCGCTTTATTACTTTTTTGCATTTATAGCTCCTTGTAAAAATCTTGTCCAAGCTGATCCTATTTTACTCCAGTTGTAATATATATTAGCGTAGTGAGATTGTGATTCTATGTGATTATGTATTTGTGGTTCATGTAGTGTGTTAGCAGCAGCTTCAATACCATAACCAAATTTACTAGCTAATCTTTTATAATTATCATCAAAAGGAATATACATTGGAAACTCCGCACCTGTTTCAAAGATAGCTCCTAAGTTTGTTGTAATACAATATAAACCTCCAGCCATAGCTTCTAATAAAGATATACAAAAAGTTTCTTCAAAAATACTAGGATACACATACATATTATATTTATGCATATTGTCTGTAATATAATTATTAGGTCTATAACCTAAATAATTTACATTAGGTAATTTTTTTGCTTGTTCATAAAGTTGTGTATAATTATGATCATTTTTTTCAAAAAAATCTTTTCCGTAAACTTCGGTAGATGAATAAACATCTAAAGTAATTAATGGATTCTTAACTAATTGCATAGCACCTAGTAATACACTTAGTCCTCTCCAAGGTGTATTTTGATGGATAATTCTAATAGGCTGACCTTTTTCGTATGGTTTGGCTTTTTGTATTTTTTCAATACCATTTTTAATTACCACACATTTTTCTAATGGTAATCCAAACATCATTCTAAATTTTTCAAAACTCCAATGTGAATTAAATACATACCAATCATATTGTTTGTGATTGTTTTTATCTTTAAACCATGGATGTAAATTAGGTTGGTCCCAAGAATTTTTTTGCCAAAGTATATTTACCTTATTAGGATCAATTGGTACCTTACCTGGAACACTTGTACAGATTTGTACTTGGTCTAATAATTTTTTGTCTACGTATTTTTCTAAATAACTAAATTGTAATTCAGTTCCACCCTTAGGTGTTTGATTTCTTATTATCATTTTGTTTATTCATCACTTTCTGCATTAGGTCTAATCCTTTAGGAGAAACCTGAACTGTAACATCTTGTACAATATCGGGTCCTTCTACTTTCTCTTTAAACACTTCGTTTGTTTTTGTATTTCTATAAGTTGTTATAGTCGTACAATCTATTTTATATATATTATCCGTTTTCATTCTCTCTATTTATTAAAGCATAACTTATCAGGCCTTGTATTTTACTACTGCCTGTAGCTGCTTGTACAGTTATAGCATCACCTGCTTCTAAATTCAAGCCCTCAGGTGAGGCATTTATTTGTGATTTAGCTGCTACGTCATCTCTAAAAAATTCATATTCAGTATTAGAATCTGATGAATCAACAAAATTCATATTTACTAAGATAGCTGATGATGCATCATTGTTTGCACAATATATACTTTTAACTATAATTGATCCATCAACAGGGCAGGTAAGCACTGTTGCTTTAGCTGTATCAACTTGTTTAAAACCTTGATTTTTATAAAATATACTCATGATAAGAAATAATTAAATGCATCTTGTTCATTTTTTAAGTCTTGTTGAAAAGAAAAATTAAGTTGTTGTTTCATTGTGTTTAAAGACTCAAGTATTTGTCTTTGGTTTTCTACTTCATACTCTGGTTTAGGTTCAGGTATATAGTTACTTATCTTTGCCATAACATCTAAGCTAACTCACCTGTAGATCTAGTTCCATATGTTTCAATTGCTTTATTTATTTGTTCTTGTTCAAATGGACTTAACAAATCATATTCTTTTCCATATAGTTGATTGCCAACTGCATTTTGAGAATAGTTGCCGGCAAACATATATTTTGGTTCGTTAGATGTTGGTAAAACATTAGCCTCTGGATCATCAGGAGTTCCATAAGGTGATACATAACCTTGATCTGAAGTTCCATAAGGAAGACCAAAAGCAAAGGCTGCATTGGAATCTATTATACCTCTATCTGCAGTTCCAAATTCATTCGTTAAAGCTGTATTAAATTGTGGGGATTGTCCAAACTCATTTATTAAACTTGCGTTAAATTGTGGAGATTGTCCAAACTCATTATTAATATTAGGTTGAGATGTTACTCCCATTCCTGGAAAAGAATTAAAATTCTTTCGGAATAATTTGTCCGTTATATTAGGTTGTGCTAACTCATTTATATTAGGTTGCGCTAACTCTTTTATAGTCGTAGTTAAGTCGTTTCTTAAATTACTACCTCTCGCACTATCTACATCTCTCGCAGTGCTAGGCAGATAACCTTTAGCCAATAATTCATCTATCTTAGCCTGTTGACCTGGAGTAAAATCCACAGTCTTTTTAGTAAAGTCACCAAAACCAATTTGATTAAATCCCCTATCTTTTGCAGCAAATAATTTATCTAATCTATTTTGTTGTCGTTTATCATACATTTCTTTTTCAAATTGTTTTGTACTCATAGGAGTACCATCAGGATTAGTTCTTCCAAGTTTGTCCCCTATAAATTTCATTCCTTTTTTAGAAAAAGCTAAACCAAGACCTGGGATACCCATAGCAAATCCAAGTAGAGACGCTAGTAATTGTCCTATTCCTCCACCTCCTCTTTGAAATGGATTTGGTTTTACATCAGGTGCTTTCTCTGCCGCTGATTGTCTAGCAAGTCTGTTTAATTCTATTCTTCTATTATCTCTATCTGCTTGATCTTGACCTTCTTTTTGTCTTCTGTCTACAGTTTTATTAGCTCTTGACGCAGTGTTAGTTCCCATCTGTCTATCAAAACTTTTTGAAAAAGAAGTAGTAGAAGCATCTGCTCCTCCACCTTGAAAATTTTTTCTACTAGTTATTCTTTTATCTATCATTATCTTCTACCATCCGGTTGCGCATCAACTCTAAGTGTACCATATCTCCATGACTCACCTACAGCGTCATTTGAAATTTTAAGAGATACTAATCTACCTCTTGCTCTAGTATCTACTTTATCAGTAGAGTTTGTAATTGTAAAGGGTCCAAGTGGTGAACTAACCGCTGTATCATCAGGGTAAGAACTTACAAATAATGTGACTGTGGCATCTCCCCGTAAATATTTAAAATCAGGTATAAATCTTTTAACTGACATAAAGAACTCTCCATCTCCTCTATAATCAACAACCCCTGTCGCCTGACCCAATGCACTTTTTCTTGAAGTAATATCATAGTCTCCAGATTGTATAAATGCATCAATAGACGTGGTGCCCGAACTGTTTATTTGATCATCACCTACTTCGTGAGCATAATATATAGAGGCTCCGTATTTGTTAGTTATACCAGATATGGCAGAAAATACTGGGGTTGCACTATCGTCATAATCTGTAGCATAAGGTACTTGAAAGACACCTTGGTCTTGATAGGTAGTTCTATCTAATGATGAAGTTGTAAATACATTTTCTGAATAATTGTATGTAACACATCTATCAATCTGAGTTGAACCTGCTTTAGGATAAAACCAATTTATTTCTGTGTACAAAGAATTAGGCGCAGAATAAATAACATCTGCCGAATTATAATTTAATCCTAAATTATCCCCATCAGTTGAGTATACAAAATCTTCTACAAGGCATGGTAAAGATTTAACTGTACCATCATATACAAAAAAACCACCTTCACCTGACATCCACCACACAGCTCCATTTGCATATGACATTGCATGTTGACCAATACATCCACAGTTAGTACCTACTTGTCTAACAGAGAAAGTAAATGGTGGACCAACAAATTGAATTACATAAGCAGCTAAATCAGTTGTTACAAAAATATAATCTTTACCTTGTATGGCTGCTCTAATCTCGTTACCTGTATCTAATCTAAACGTACCTGCAGTGTTGGTTGCTGTAGGTGCATATGTATTTAAATCTTCTTGATTAGAAAATCTTACAAACATTGGATCTTGTGTTGATGTGTCACCTATAGTTGTTTCAGTTCCAAGGTGAAACAAATGTCTGTCTCTATCTGACACAATAGTAATTCTTGTAGCTGTTGGATTGTTTGTTGTGTTAAAATTAGTTGTAGACTGTGAAGCTCTTATAGCTCTTGGTCCAGATGCTCCCGCATTCCAAGTAAATGTTTCACCATTAAATATAGTTGCAACTAATACCTCACCAAAATTATCAAGGCTCCAGTTTCCTGGTGCCAGAACCACATTACTTGTAGATCGTTCAGTGCCCCAAGTAGAATTGCCCCAAAGATACGTGCCCCAACCATAACCAACTGTTTGAGTAGTAGGTCCAACTACAACATAAGGATTAATCGTAGCTCCCCCTGTTCCAGATGAAGCACCGGCTGCAGCTACAATAGGAGTTTGAATAGTAAAAGTATTATTAGTTACAGTTCTAATTTCAAAAGCTCCATCAGTAAACGTTGATGAAGATGTAAATCCATTAGGAGTTACAACCCCTGTAAAAGTAATGTATCTACCAACAGCTAAATTATGTCCTGCTTTATTTACTGTAACAGTACTAGAGCCTTCAACAGTGTCAAACGTTGCTCCAGTAATTGCTGTATCCAAAGGAGTAATGTCATAAAATGCTTCTCCGTAATATAAAAACAAACCTTGAGAGGTTCCTATAGCTGTATATTTTTCACCTTTAAAACTACTAAAAGCAAGTTGGCTTCTAGCAGCACCTGGTAAAGTTTCATTAGAAACGGTAAGTTGTTCCCAACCACCTATCTTTTGAGGTAAACCATATCTAAATCTTACGAAGTCTCCATCTACCCATTCACTTTCAGCACCTGATTCAGTAGCTTGTTTATTAAATCCTGGTTTAAAATTGAGTTTCTGTAACATAACCTAGTATTATATAGGGTTTTTATTATTTTGGTAGTATTATATTCTAACCTAGTTTGGATAGCAAATCTTCTAAATGGACTATTTTTAGGCTTTTATTTTTCATTCGTAGTTTATAACTATAGTAATTCTTACATTGGTATCTGTTTGTGAAGCACTTTTATGTTCTTGACTCCCATCAAAAAATAACATTCTATTAGCTTTAGACTCAACCTTTTTTCCATTTTTAAATAAAGTATAACCATTGTTAGTATTTAAATAAAATAAAGCAACTTTATGTGGTTCCTCATAATCAGTGTGAAACCCATGTTCAAGTATTTTTAATTTCTTTTGATAAGCATTTATTTTAATTCTTATAATTTTTTTAAATTCTAAACCACCCAATAAAGGTATAGCTATATCATTAAAAAAATTACTTGTTTGATTATGTTCATTATATAATTTATGAAAATAAAAATAATCACCCACATCTTTATCGTCTGATATATGTGGTGAATAATACCAGGGGAAATTATTTCCCATTAGTATGGTTTCAATTTTTTCAAATATTGGTTTCTCTAAATAATTATCTATAATTTTCATTACTTTCTTTATATTATTTATACCTCTCTAAATTGTTTGTCAATACTGATTTTGTGAGTTTGTTGACAAAATTAATATAAATGTTATTTGTGATTAAAAGAAAGAATGTTTATTTTAGCAATTCAAGTTGGACACAACTCATCCGTTTGCCTATACAAGGATAAAAAATTGATTTATTATAATCAAGAAGAAAGATTATCCAAATTAAAAAAAGATGGTGGTTTACCAATTTTATGTTTAGATCATATTAAAAAAATAACACCTAAAATAGATGTAGCTTTATGTACAGGATATGATCCAATTTATTCTGCTACTTTTATATATAATTATTTACTTAGATTATCTTTAATTGAAAAAAATAACTTAACTAGATTTTTACATCACAGTCATCATTTAATGCACGCTTCAAAAGCTTATTTTAGTTCTGGATTTAAAGATGCTACAATTGTAGTGGTTGATGGTAGAGGATCTAATTATCATTTATCAAATGGGCTTCAAGGATATGAAACAACTTCAATTTATTCTATTAGATATCCAGATCAGTTTAATGCTTTGTATAAAAATATATATGCTCCTAATTACAAATTAGAAAAAACAGAAATAACTTTTGAACATGATGTTCCAAGCATATCAGAAAATACTAAATTTAAAATAACATCTAAACATGATTTAGGGCATATGTATACTTCTGTATCTAACTATCTTGGCTGGCCAGATGAAGAAGGAAAATTAATGGGGTTAAGTGCTTATGGTAAGCCTAATTTAAAATTAAGAAACAATATGTCAGAAGATGATTTTTTTACAAATAATTATAATATAAATAGTAAATATAAAATAGATAATAAAGAAGATTTAGCTTTTGAAACTCAAAAGTATTTTGAAGATAAATTTTGCGATTTAATTGATAAATATAAAAATATTAATAAAAATATTATTATTACAGGTGGAACAGGTTTAAATGTAGTTAACAATTATAAATTAAAAAAGTATTTTAAGAATAATAATATATATGTAGATCCTTTATGTGGAGATGAAGGAAATAGTATTGGAGCATGTCAACATTATTTATATACCATACAAGGTAATGACAGTTTTGAAAAAGTAACTTCCTTATATCTTGGCCCTGTTTATGATCTTAATATAAAAGAAAATATTAAAAAAAGTTCTTTTAATGAAGTTATAGATTTATTATTAGATAATAAAATAGTTGCGCTGTATCAAAATAAAGCAGAAGCGGGACCAAGAGCTTTAGGCAATAGAAGTTTATTAATGAACCCAAGCCTTGTTAATGGAAAAAATATTATGAATTCTATTAAAGGAAGAGAGTATTTTAGACCACTTGCTTGTTGTGTTTTAGAAGAACATGCAGAAGAATGGTTTGATTTAAAATATTCCCCTGAAATGATGTACGCAGCTACTGCAAAAGAAAAAACTAAAAAAATAGTTCCTGCTATTGTTCATGAAGATAATACATGTAGAATTCAAACAGTGAACAAAAATCAAAATAAAAATTTATACACCCTTTTAAGTTTATTCTATGAAAAAACTAAAGTACCTATTTTAATGAATACTTCATTTAATTTAAAAGGAGAGCCAATAGTAGAAACACCTGAAGATGCCGTTTCTGTACTAAAAAACTCAAAGATAAATTATGTTTATTTTCCTGACGAAAATAAATTAATTACTCTTTATTAACAATAATATTCCAATAAAATTCTTTAATTATTTTATCCAGATAAACTATTTTTGTTTTATTGTTTTTAAGATATTCGTGTAATTCTTCAATATCTATAATAACCCATTTATCACTGGTTTCAAAAACCATTTTATCTGCTTTTGTATTTAAATGTCCTTTTTTTCCAATGATATTATCTTTTACTTTTTGAATAGGACGTAGATCAAATTTAAATTCTTGATTAGATTTATTTTTTAAAAAACCTTTAACATCCCATAGTTCTTTATCTTTTTGAGCCTGGGTAGGAAAAGTAAATTCTTTTAAATAATTTAAAAATTTATTCAAAAGGCACTTTACAGTACTCATCAGGAAGACCTAAATGACGCCTTGAATCAAATTCTCTTTTATCTGCACCCTCTGTTTTTTTATTTATGTAATGTAAAAAAACTTGACCACACTCTTTTCCTTCCAATGGTTCTCTCCAATGTTTTAATTCATTTCCTTTATAAACTAACATATCACCTATTTCTAAATTTATTTCTACTTCTTTATTTCCTTCATTTGTTGACTCTAAATAAATTGTCCAAGGATCACCTCCTATTGCGATTGTAGTAGATATCTCACAACTAGATCTATCTTTGTGTCTTTTTAATATATCACCTTGTTTATATAATCTCGCATAAGAATAATTCATATATAAGTCAAGCTCTGTTGTTTTTTCTATTAAAGAGTGAAGTTTAATTAACAAAGTTTCCATAACAATATCTGAATAATGAGAATAAGTATTTTGTGCTTGAGGATCATTCCAAATTCCTAATAGGCAAGTATTAGGTTTTATAAAATTATCTGTATATAAAGTATGAGCAACTTTTCTTTTTAGTTTAAAATAATTATATATAAATTCTGATAATTCTTTTGATACAGCATTTTTAACAACTGCGTATTTATTTTTTTTATACATCACTATTTAAAACTAGGTCCAGTTATCCATCCTACTAAAGAATTTCTCTCTCCTTCTGTAACGGGAGTAACTTCGTGTAAAACATAACTTGGAAAAGCATAAAGCATACCTTGAGTTTTTTTAGCAACAAAAGGTTCTGAACCTGTATACAACTTTAAATCTCCTCCTTCATAATCTGATGGATCTGATAATTGAATAGTCAAAGATAATTTTCTAATAGCCTTATTAAAACAACTATCTATATGAGCTCCGTAATGTCCTGATGGAGCTATATAATTTGTAAATTGTAACCCTTCATTAAAACCTGTTAAATCAAATTTAAAATATTGACTATTTAAAGCAGTTATACTATCTACTAATTTTCTAAAAAGCCAATTGGTATCATCGTCAGGATAAATCCATGAAACATTGCTTTCTCTTACAGAGCTTTTACCAAGTTGTTTATTTCCAATGAAGACGGTTGCATCTTTTAAAGATTGTTTTTTACCTGTTTTAATTAAATATTCGCATTCTTCTTTTGTTAAAAAATTTTCTACAAAAGCATATGTATGCACATGATCTAACTTAAAACTCCAACTTGTGTTGGGAACATTCATTTTATTAATAACTTTCTTTTTTATTTTTTAATAATTATATTAGGGAATCCCAACTTGAATTAGATTCATTCCAAACAAAATCAAAACTAAATTCTTCTTGAACGTGAGATCCTAACCATCTTATATTATCATTATCAAATTTTATTTGCCAAAATTTTTCATCTCCATTTTCATCAGTGTAAGACTGTATTGATGGAAAAGGTATTGGGGGATCCCAAAGACCTTGATCATTGGGTCCAACATAGTTTGAAAAAGGTTTTGGACCAATAAAAATATCTTTTACAGGATCATAAGATCCTCCTAAACATGCATGATTCGCTCTAAATGCTTTTGATTGATCACCTTCTGTGCCATCAGCATTGTAATATTTTCCACTTCTAGTGTTGTATGAAGTTTGAAGCCATTTTGCGTTAGGTTCATTATATAAATTTTTTAAAAATTCAATACCTAATGATTCTTGTTCAGCTCCATTTTCATCTGTGATAACATTATTATGTACACTAACAACTTGTACCACTGCATTATTTTCATCTATTTTTGCAAAAGTAGCCATTATGCTGTGTAACTCCCTGTGCCTGTAAATGCCATTATTGTATCTGAACCAGATGTTGTAACTGTTGGTGAACCTGTAGTTGTACCTGAATAATTTTCAGTAGCCACTCTTAAAATTACTACGCCTTTTCCACCAGAACCTCCGTTTGCACCTGAACTTCCAGGTGGAACTCCAGAATTAGCGCCGGCTCCGCCGCCACCGCCACCAGTATTAGCTATTCCACTAGTTCCTACTTCATCTGTTGTGCCGGCTCCACCGCCACCGTCACCTGCGGGTCCTGGACTGGCTGGAGTACCACCTCCGCCGCCGCCTCCTCTAATAACTTCTGAACCTGTTATAAAAGAAGCTAAGCCATCTCCACCATATGCTTGACCATCTGTATTTCCTGCTTCTTCGGCTCCTCCGCCGCCTCCAGCTTGTCCACTAGGGCCACTTCCTGAAGAAGGTCCTCCAGCAAAACCTTGATTAGCAGTTCCAGCTCCTCCTGAGCCACTTCCTTGATTTCTTGCTCCGCCACCTGATCCTCCGGAAGCTCCGGTATCTGAACCAGCTGCTGTGGCTCCACCCATTCCACCTCCAACTGAGGTAATTGTGGTAAGACCTGCACCTGCTATTGATGAATCATCTCCATTTGCGCCACCAATAACTTGACCAGAACCTTGACCAGTAGCGCCAGCACCTCCGTCTCCGACTGTAATAGTATAAGTTCTGTTTGGAGTTATTTGTAATGGAGTTTCTGTTGAACCACCACCACCAGAAGTCTCTGATGCATATGAATTTCTATATCCTCCGGCTCCTCCACCGCCTCCTCCAAGCATGAAAGAACTTCCTCCACTTCCTCCTCCGCCACCAGCGACGACTAAGTAAGAAGCTGCATAAGGTTTTGGTTGACCAGAAGTAATACCAAATCCCTTGGCTGCTCCTGCTGCTCTAGTTCCTAATAAAGGCATTTATATCTCCTTATGCAAACTGTGTTAGTGCTGCTAAGGCTGTAAATGCAGCATCTCCAGTTTTAATAATTGTGTATGAATAAACATCTAATGAGTTAGCATTACCTTCAGTTGGCGCTGTCCCACCTTGCCATTCTGGAGTAACACTTGATGCATCAATTGTAACAGCTGAATTTCTATATTCTGAACTACCTACTTTAACAATATGAGCTATCGTAATAGATTCTCCAGCATCCATAATTGAGTTTAATGTATTTGATCCATCACCTCTAATGTTTATTGTCCAATCTCCAGCTGCATTAGTAGTGTAGTTTAACACTGCTTGAGTAAGCACATCATAGTTGATTGTACCCGTAGCTGCTGTAGCTGTTGTAGTAACTTTTTCTGCAACACTTTGAATTTTACCTTGACCATTGAAAGTCGCTCTACCGATTCCTTTTGGTGTAATATTTAAATCAATGTTAGTGTCTCCACCAGTTGCTGAAATATTTGGTGCATTACCTGTAGCTGCATTGGCTACTGTAAATTCATTAACTGCAGATCCAGTTGTAGTAAATGTAATTTGTTCGTTACCGCTTTCATCAATAATACCTGTTGCAGTGTCAATAGCAATATTTTTACCATTTGCATCTAAGTTAGCTGAAAGTTGTGGTGAGTAGTCAGATGATAAATCTGTAAATAATGTATCAACAACATTAGTTCCATCTGAGTAAATCATTTTAGTGCCTTTGTCAGCAGCAGCCCAAGTTACTCCAGTTCCTGAAGTAGTTTTAAAAGTTACTGCGTGAGCACCAGTAGTAGCGTTACGAACTATAAAAGTTTTTTCAATAGAATTAGGAATAACAACGTTAACTGCTCCTCCAATTGTACCTGTTAATTTTAATACTGCGTTTTTACCATTAGAAATAGCACCGTTTGAAAAAGTTAAAGTTGCACCTGATGTAATACCAACTGCTTCATAACCACCGATTGCTTGTTCTACGATTAATAAGTTTGTGTTTGTAATTTGTCCCCAAGTTCCTGAGTTTTCTCCAGTTGCTTGTACTGTAAGTTTTAGACTAGCTGATGTAGAGTTTGCCATAATATTTTTTCTCCAATGTTCTTAATTTATTAAAATTTTATTCAAGTGTCAAACACTTATTTATGCAGCGTTAGTATCAACCGGTTTCCATCCTGGAGGGTCAATTGGTGCTGTGCCTGGATCTACTCCGTTCCAAATCAGTACATTTGTACTGGTTCCTAGACCCATTGTCAACAAGTTTCCTGTAGGAATTACTTTACCTGTACCTGTTGCAGTTAATGTTCCAACGTTAGTAAATAGGTTAGTTAGACCTGTAATAGTAGGTATAGTATTTGCGTCTAATACAGCTGTTCCTAAATTAGCCGTTAAACTAAATGTAACATCTGGTACTGCTAAGAATGTTCCATTACCCCATTTAGATTCACCCCAAGTAGCATCACTCCAACCCATAGCTGTTAAAACTCGAGTAGTAGCATCACCAGTAATATTAAAATTACTTATTGGTGATAAAGTCATAGCCATTGCTTGACCAGTAGCTTCTGCATCTGGTTCAGGGTCAACACCAGAGAAATTTTCTAACATTGACATGGTCAATGTATTTATTTGTTGATTTCCATATACTCCAAATCCCCAAGAAGATTTAAGACCCCATGTTGAAGCTGATTTAGCAGATATTTCTGCAATAGTAATATTGTCTCCAATTGCTGTACCTAAAGCAATTGTCATTGGTAAACTTCCAGTATTTATAACTTCAGGGTCATATGACAATGTCATTGTCATTGGAAGACCAGTAGGTTCTGCAACAAAAGCAGCAAATGCAGTTACTGTAGAAGGAGAAGATACTGTCATTTGTCTACCAGTAACATCTACATTTGAATCTCCATCGAATGATAAACCTGCACTACCTTCAAATGCAGTCATAGTTTGACCAGTTACACTAACTACTTGAATAGATGCACCCCAGCCTTCAACTCCCCATCCGTCTGAACCCCATCCTGTATTAATTTCATTATCAATAACTACGTCATTCAATGACATGGTCACTGGAAAATTATTTGCAAGTGCTTGTCCTCTTATACCCCAAGCATTTATATTCCAGCCAAGTCGTCCCCAACCAGCATTTATTTCTGTTTCAATTAAAGTTTGTGTACCAACAGCCATTGTGGCTGAAACACCAGAAGGAATTACTGTACCATAACCATTCCACACACTTGTTCCCCAAGTGAGTCTTCCCCAACCTGTACTTGATGATTGTTCTACTTGTCCAAGATTTGCAGATAAACCAAAACCAGTTACTATTTGATTTCCTGTACCAACTGATCCCCATTCACCTTCACTCCAAGATTCACCGCCCCATCCTTTACTAGGAAAGGCTACTGAATTACCTAATGAAAAAGTTGCACCTATCCCAGTTACAGAAATATTATTTACTTCTGTATTCCAAGAATTGTCGCCCCACGATGCTTGACCCCAAGTGGTTGCCATAGGAGATTACCTCCTAAGATTAACCAGAGATCCTTAGAATCGCTGCTGTTGATGTTGGCGCTGGAAACTGAATTGTGAAAGTTCCTGATGTAGCTGTTTTATCTGCTCCAAAATCTAAAACACAAACTGATGCATTAGTTGTATCAGAAGATGTGTTGTAAATTAAAGCA
>Ga0181400_1000687_pt1 | contig 14506 bp, 20 predicted proteins | sample 23SPOviralmetaG_FD_130129 | JGI IMG/M metagenome (GOLD analysis project Ga0181400, IMG submission 130129) | Marine viral communities from the oligotrophic San Pedro Time Series (SPOT) site, San Pedro Channel, CA, USA - 23 SPOT_SRF_2011-06-22 | ecosystem: Environmental > Aquatic > Marine > Strait...
AAAGAACTATACTATTACCAAAACAAACTAAAACTAATTAATCATGCCTGCCACTCACTCAAAACCTGTTCCTAAAAAGAATGCGGAAACAACTAACAAACTTCGCAAGTGGGAAAAGAAGTTGCGTAATGCGAAAACAGAAGAACAACGTCTCAAAGCAGAACGAATGATTCGTATTCATACTCCTAAAGAAAAGATACCAAAGAAACCAGGACTCACTGAAAACCAATTACTCGAACGAGAGGTGCGAAAAAGTGAAAAACTCCGCAAGAATCCAGACTTCATTGAGCAACAAACACAAGCGGAACTCAAACGCAAACATCTGGATAAACAGCGACAATTGACTCGCGAGAAGATTAAAAATGAAGCGAAAGAGCGACAAGACAAAGAACAACAAGAAAAAAATAAACAACACGAAACATACGAACAATACAAAAAAGAAGAGGCTATGGTAAATGAACATTTAGATTCTCATAAACAATTATTACACGGATATTCAGAAAAGACTGGAGTTATGGAAACCCTCTTGGAAAAACACAAGGGGAACAAAAAGAAAGCAAATAAAGAACATAAAAAACAGACTACAAATTTGTGTTATTACTTTGAATATATGATTAATGGTATATCAAAAGAAAAAGAAATTTCCTATGAAGAGGCTCAGAAAATGTATTATCATACTATCCGTATGTCTATGGATGGAAACTCAACAAAAGATTTGCTACAATTGCCGGCAAGTTTGTAAATAGATTTAAACAAATGAATGTAATTGTAATGTAAATATGTCAGGTAGTAGCAGTAACAGTAGTGATTTTTTATTAGATGAATTACTAGATGAATCAGAAAGTTGGTCAAGTATATTAGAATCAACGGATGAGTTTAATATCAATGTTTTGTATGGTATCCTCGGTGCCACAGGTTTTTTTATCTGTTTGTATAGTGTTCGTTTTTGGTGTGATAAAAAACGCGGTAATTTATAATCTAACTCAATACTAAAATGATTGATGAAGATATTGTTCAGAGAATTAAAGTTGCGGGTATTTTTCTTTTGCAAGTGTATAAAGTGACAACAGGAACTATGTTATCACTTTTTATTCCTCAAAGTTGTCAAGATGATAGTTTAACAAACCAATCTGATACAGGCTCAAGAATATGTTCCCTACAAGAAAATTATGAGAATGCGGATGGTTATCATCAAACTGTGATGTATTGGAATGCCTTTTCATTTATCACTTTTTTTACCTATTACATGATAGAATTAAGGAGGGAAGAATGGGCTATCAAGTTTTTAGATATTGACAATGATAAACCCGATAATTCACTCAAAGAAATCATAGTCAAAGAACCTCAACTAGACAAGAAAATGGATAGACTCAATCTCTGGTATTATAGGACGCTAATGTTTAATTGTGGTGTCTATGGTATCAACTTAGGCTTATCGGCTAAATTGGTGAAAGATGGATATCATAGTTCATCTACATTATCTTGTTTTGCTTCGTTCTCGTTACTAGTCTTAATGAAATTATATAATTCATTAGAAGTCGCTAGACAAAGTGTGAAAAATGATAAGATGATGAGTGCTTACATGAGTGAATTTGTATCTTTTAATGTCTTGGACAAAGATTATGTAGAAAAAAAGATGATAGAATCGGGTTTGGCAGTTGAAGAGGTATTTGTGGATGTCAATGAAGAAGAGGATAAGGAGGAAAAAATAATCCCTAAACCTTAAATCTACAGTATAGTATATGAATAATTTATTTATACTAACTTTAATATCTGGAATCACAGGAGCTTTATCGGGTATTGTGGGAGCGGGTCCTGAAGTATTAATAGTCCCATTGCTCACGTTTTTTGGTGTTATGAAATCAATAAAGCATAGAATAGGGACATCTTTATTTATGTTGTTACCCCCAATAGGTTTATTCGCAGCCTTAACGTATTATAATAAAGGATATGTAGATGTCACTAAAGCCTTATATATGTCATTTATATTCACAGTATTCGCATCATTAACAGCGCAATATGCTGTAAATCTAGATGAAAAAATGATACAAAAAATATTTGCTGCATTTACGACAGGTATAGGAATTTATTACTTTTTTAAATAGGGAGTTTTATCCCTTGTTTCACTGGTTTTTTCATCTTTTTCGGGACACCCCGAGCACGACTAAACATCAATCTATTTAATTCATCCTCAAATATTATTTTTGCGTTATTGTCGTGAAAAGAACGATTGTCTTTAATTTGTTGTCCAATGATTTCCACAACTGACTTCTCAGGGACACTTGTCATAATATCAAACTTTTCTTGAGAAGTCACAAATGAGAATTCCAATTTAGGAATCATTGTTATATATATTATATAAGTAAGCAATATTATCAAATTTTAAATTGGACTTAGATTACGAATAAAACTTCCAATGTAATAAACAGCAAAGTTAATACCAACATTCATGAGTAATTGTGAATCAAAATCATAATTAGTGATCATAGTTTGTAATTCAGATAGAGTTTTATTTTCATATAAATATAATTTAATAAATTCCCATACAAAACATAATACTATCACTTGTAACTGTTTATTGGGATACAATAATCCAAACAATAAAAACGATTTAAGTGTTCCATCAAACATATATATTATATACTATAATATTATGGATGATTGCGCCATATGTTTGGATACAATAGATGAACAAGAAAAATGCACAAACAGTTGCGGTCATTCTTTTTGTAAATCATGCTTAGATAATTTATTTGATGTAGAAAAATATGAATGTCCTTTATGTAGACAAAAAATTAAATATTTTGATCACAATAATATTAACTATAGATTAGTTGTAAAACAAATGGATGTATTAAGTAGTGATACATCTACTATAAACCAACACAATCGTAATAGATTACTAAATACACAAGGGAATACTATACCCATTAATAAAAAGTTATTCGCAGCTATAAAATTATTGTTGTATGGTTCTGCTCTGTATTCATTTATTCAGTTTATTTTAATCCGTGGTCTAAATGATAATATTAAATATTATGATCATAAATTAAAAGAATGCGAACATAATAACACTCACTTAGATAGTGTTATAAGAGAGAATCACTATTTTGATGAAACTAATTATGATGATTATTTAATCTTTGATAAACAAATTGATATGCTGAGATTGTGTTACTTACCTGTAGATTTAATGAGTAAGTGTTTTACTTAAAAATAATTTATAACCTTATACTATAAATATGATGAAAGTAATTGCGGGATTAATGAGCCTACTCACACTATCCACCGCACAAGATGTATGTATGAGTAATCCTTGTATGAATGGAGCCGTATGTAGAGAAACACTTAGTGGATACGCGTGTTTATGTAATGATGGATTTACAGGGCAAAACTGTGAATTAGAATTAGATATTCACTTTGCCGTGGATCCAATGCCACTACCAGTAGTAGGAATGGGACAAGATGAACATGGTTGTTATGCGGATGGTGGATATCAGTGGTGTGAAAATCTCAGTGAATGTGTTAGAGAATGGGAAACTCCGTGTCCTGACACAGTTATTTCTATGCCAAATACACCCGATGTTCCCTACAATTGCGCGACTTGGTTTGATGGTTGTAATCAATGTCAGGTAAGCAACGGTCAATTACAGATTTGCACAATGATGATGTGTTTTACACAAAGAGAACCCGAATGTCTAAATTACAACCGATTATCAGAAGGAGATGTATGTTATCGTTATTGTGAAGATGGTAGTGAAGTCAATGTTGATTTAAGAGAAAATTGTCCTCAAGGGACAACGTGTTCGGCTCCAGCCACAATGGGGTTTGATACGTGTGGTTCCAGTGCCTGGACATGTTTAGCTAGTCATTAATTTTATAGACAAGTAATTCATATTCATTAATTTTATAAATTTGATTTTTTACATAAAGAATTATAACTAACATTAATTATAATTCGCTATGTCTGATAATACTCACCCTATGTCCACAAGATCTAAAAAGAAAGGTTCACCACCCGATGATACTGATGATAAAGGTAACTTATTAAATTTCATTGATTATGGTTGTAAAGATGAATTTAATCGCGATGAGTTGGATAAACAAATCATGCGTTTAAGAAGAGGACAAAATAACTTTTCAGATAAATTAAAAGAAAAAATTAAGAGAAAACATAAAAAAAAGAGTAAAATTAAGGTAGAAGAAGTAAATGATGATCTAAGCGATGACCTAAGCGATGAAGCCTGTGATTATGAAACAGGAAAACAAAAGAAGGTTAGCAAATTAAATGTGAACAATCAAAATGATTTAGGGGGGTTGTTAATGACCTATATTCTCGCTAAAGCAAATGATCAAATTAAACGAAAACCAAAAAAGAAAAAGAAGAAAATAATTGAGATTAATTTATCTGATACTGAATCCGGAATAGATGTATCAAGTGATAGTGATGATATAAATAGTGAAGATTTTGAGGATACATTGACCGAAAAAACTACTACTACAGAAGATAGTGATATAACCTTAGGTGAAGATAGTGAAGATAGTGAAGAATCAGTTATAGACTCACTAATGAATATAGAATTAGATGAAAATGAAGAATTATCTGATGAAGAATCTGAATATGATGAACTAGACACAGCGTATAGTGAATTAGTTGATGAATATGCCATGGATAATACAGAAGATGGTAATTTAGATTATTTTCATTCACTAGATAAAGAAACTAAAATAAAATATCTAAAAGATATTCGTAAAGTTTACAAAACAAATTCAGCAAATGTTCCTCTGAAATTTAAGGTGTTAAATTCGGATATGGATATTTATACTAAATCAATCGCAATCAGCAATCTGGATAAATTAGCTGAAATGGATATCTCAACAGGAGAATACAATAAGATGGATCAATGGATCAATGGTCTCATTAAATTACCTTTCTCTAAAAATACACCACTTCCAGTCTCAAATGATGATGATTTTGATAAAAAGAGGGAATACATTAAACAGACATTAGATAATATGAATAAAGCTATATATGGTCATTTAGAAGCAAAAACACATATTCTCCAGGTGATAGGTAAATGGATTCGTAATCCAGATTCCCTCGGAAATGTATTGGCAATCCAGGGACCTATGGGTAATGGAAAAACAACCTTAATTAAAAATGGAATAGCAAAATCGCTGAATCGTCCATTTGAGTTTGTGGCTTTAGGAGGTGCTTCTGACTCAGCATTCTTTGAGGGACACAGCTATACGTATGAAGGATCACGATGGGGTAGAATCGTAGATATTCTTCATAAATGCGGATCTATGAACCCTATAATATGTTTTGATGAGTTGGATAAAGTGAGTGAAACTGTAAAGGGGGATGAAATTATCAATATGTTAATTCACATGACAGACAGTTCACAAAACTCTAAATTCCAAGACAACTACTTTCCTGGAATAGATATTGATTTATCTAAAGTCTTATTTATCTTTTCCTTTAATGATGAAAGTAAAATTAATCGCATTTTAAAAGATCGTATGTATGTTATCCGAACGAAAGGATATGATAACAAAGATAAGCTACAAATTGCTCATAATTATTTATTACCTGATATATTATCCACATTTAATTACACTAATACTGATATAATATTCACAGATGAAATTTTAACCGAAATTATTAAAACGTATACAGGAGGAGAAGAAGGTGTTCGTAATTTAAAACGTTGTATTGAGAATATTATTTCTACTCTGAATATTTATCATCTAACTAAAAGTGACGACAAAGAAGATATTTTGGATATGAAAATTAAGGATTTTAAACTACCCATTACATTAACAAAAGAACATATTAATTCGTTATTAAAAGTAACAAACAGTGATAAGCCACCCGAACATATGTATCTTTAGTTTTCGGATAGTTGATTATCTTGGACCTGATTATCTTGGACCTGATTATCTTGGGCCTGATTATCGGATGGTTGATTTACAGATTCTAATATGTGTATTACTCTGCGTTTAATAACTTTATAAAAGAGTTCTTCATCAAATCTATCATTATGATACAGACGCGCATCATCACTATTTACAGGGACGTCTAGACTATGATTAATTTCATTTAACATCTGAACACAATGATCCAGCATATATCTATCATAATTATCACCATTACAATAAGTGCATTGACATCCAGCGACACCACACCCAATTCCTACAACAGGTGGTTGGATTTGGTTATTATTATTGTTCATTTTACTATTTTTGGTTACAATTCCTTTAAATAAATTTGATTATCTATGTTTTTATATTGTAAACTTATAACTATGTCTTGTTTAGATTATTTAGACTATGATGTATCAACACATCTTGGCACCTACGTAAAATCAATCAGAAAAAGGAATACTACTTATAACAAAGTTATGAAACAATTACAGTATATGATAGATTTTAATATTCATATACAATATTTACGAAAATTCACAAAATTTAAAAAAAGATATATTCCTTATCACATAGGATCACATTATGAATATTTATGGGATAATAAAAAATTAGTCGAAGGGACCATTGAGTTTCTAAAGCAAGATAAAAAAACAAAGTATGTTCATGACTGGCCAACCAAAAATCCCATATTTGCTGATAAAAGTTGTTATCCTACCGATAAAACACTGAAAAAGTCTCTATTTACTAACGGTTCACAATGGAAATTTCATTCCTATCCACCCAAAAGAATAACACTAAATCATTTCCCGTCTATGTGTAAAACACTCAGAGATTTAAAATAATACCTTCTTATCCACACAAAAATCTACCCATCCTTGAGGTGGATACTCTAATTCATAATAATCGTATAATTGCCATCGTTCAGTAGACCAATTAAGAACACCTGATTTTTTCTGATCTGCAATGTAGACATGTAAATACCGATAAATATCTTCTAATGAATTAATATCTGGAAATTTAATTAACATTTTTTTAATAATATCAATCATAAACACCTTGGTAATCCAACTTCTCGATTGATTTTGCATTAAATGAAAAATATAATTTGTCAGTAACATTGTTTTATCTTTGGGAACAATCTCTTTATTATGGAATCTACACTTACCGTAATTAAACGCATGAGATTTCATCTTACATCTAGATCCATCTTTATTATGACATAAACACCTCTCTTTACCTACCTGGGAACAACATAAGGCTTTTAAATTTTTATATCCATCCTCAAAAGGTATGTCAATATGAGTATTTAATTGTTTACAATTGGGACAATCTATAAAAAAACAATCTGTTGTTTTATAAACATATTTCTTAAAACAAGTGAAATGAAAAACATGATTACAAGATAATTGATACGTTATATTTTTATCAGTAATATCATCTAAACAGATAGAACAAATAGGATTATCCATACTATATAATTATAGTTTAGAATGTTTAAGTAGTAATGGGGTTTTGATTTAATATATTATTTGTCGCTTCTAGAGCTTGTTCCAACTGAACTTGCTCAAGAGCATCACCTAATTTAAGAACTTTGACTTTTTGTTTTTGTTTCTTCGCTTTCTGAACAGGTTGTTTTATAAATGATTTATGATGTCTTTTACACATATTCATGCCTATCATACAACGAGAACCACAGGGCTCACCTTTTCGTTTACCCGATTTTAGTATTTCTACACATCGTATATCTTCTTGTTTCGGAGGAGGATATGAATCATAGTGAATTCTATAAATTAATCTAGGTAATCCGTTCACAATAGGTAGTAAACCGTGGGGTTGGCGACACAGTGGACATTTATTCGCATATTTATTTCTATCACACTGAAATGATTTCATGATACATTCATAGTGAAATGAATGACCGCATTGTAATGTGAACATATATTTTTCTTTTTGTGGATCCCCACAAATATCACAACATTCTTCCGACATTTATATGTTTGAGGCATTAATTATTTAAGTAATTAAACATTATAATTATAAGTATACAATGATAGTTCATCATAAAGAACCAATACAAAATATGAAATTTTATTTAAAAACTCCCTTACAATTTTCTAAAGAATTTAAATTTATTCCTCTTCAGTTTAAAGGGAATAAAGAATGTATGTTTCAGACACCTAGATTATATGTCCCCTATGGAAGACAAATAAATGAAGGATCTAAAAAAGATTATTTAATGATATCATTCCAAAACAAATGTAATGATATACAAACCGAAAAATTCTTATCAGATCTCAAATATATTTATGATTTAGTGTGGCATGAATATTCAGAGTCACATATAGTAAATGAGTTCATAAAAACATATAATGATCAACCGGTAATGAACATTAAACTACGAGATAATATACCTATATTTAACACACTAAAGCAAGCTATGGATGATATTCCTCTCTACAGTTACGCTAGTTTTATCGTCCATCTTGCGGGTTTATGGATGTCAGATGATCAAATATGGTTTCAGTGGTATGCTATTCAGAGTAGAGTGGAGAACAATGTTACCTTAACAGACTACGCATTTAAAGATCCAAGTGCTCCTAAAATACCACCTCCACCACCACCGCCTCCACCCCCGCCAAACTTTAAAAAAGATAAATATAAAAAAATGATATCTTTGGGTATACCTACCGCAGCTGTTAATCATCAAAAACAAATAGATTTAAAATCAAACATTAATCCAGATATGTTATTATCTGTAAGATTAAAGAAACCTACAAAACAAAAAGATATTATTAAATCGGATATGAATGGGTTTGAGCCACCGAGTTTAGATTCTCTACAATTAGCTTTGCAAAAATTAAGACGTGTAATTAATCCAAGTTAAAATGTAATGTAATCATATATGAGAAGATCAAATAAAAAACAAAGCATACACAGTCAATTTAAACCAAATAAAACACCCAAACAAGTGTTTAAAATGGGATCATTCGGTGGAACCTATTTCAGACCCATTTATTCATCCATAACAAATAAAGATTATACACCTGAAGAAGCTATGAAAGGGCTACCCAAGGGATGGTTTAAAGGATTAGATATAGATAAACAAGTGGCTTCACCTACATATGATAAAAAAGTGAATAAATATAAAGTGAAATGTGGATCCTCTCTTGAGGCATGGGAAAAATCTGGATGGATAGCAGAACAAGATCCCTATGGTTGGTTCCAATGGTATTGTAGGTATTCTACGGGTAGAAGGACTGAAGATGATGCTAGACAGATTGGACGTTGGTTAAAATTAGCGGGACCCAATGGTAGGTTTAGACGGACTCTGATGAATAAAATTATCAAAAACAAGACAACGTATAATGACTTTTCTGTTTCACCAGTAATTAGGCAAGTCCTCTTACATTGGGGTTATCAATTAACCAAAAAAGATTTAGACCAATACAAAAAAAACAAAGAATAATTAATATTTTCTATGTTTATAGTATAAAAATGTCTGTAGATAGTTATGAAAGTTTAGTATCCAGGCTTATGTTTGATCCAGTTTTTAGGAAAGCTGTGGAAGGTCAGATTAATTACTTAAAAGGAGAAGGATTTGAGACCAAGCAGGAACCTTTAAGTGAAAATGGAACAGTGGCCGCAGCAGTGGTCAAGGCGCGACCAACCTATGGTATTGATAAAGAAAGACGACCGGACCTACAGAATGATTTAGATGAAATAAGCAGTTTATATGATAAAATAATTTCTGTTGGATCTCTTAAAAAACGTAAGAAATCTAACAAACGAAAGAAAACGAATCAAAGAAAGAAATCAAAAACCTCTAAGAAGAGTAAGCCCACAAAAAAATCTAAACCTACGAGAAAATCTAAACCTTCGAGAAACTCTAAACCCACCAAGAAATCTAAATCTAAGAAGAGGTCTAGACGCAGAAGAAATTAAATATCACCTACTAAACTCATAGATTCATTTGTTTTTTGTAATGGTTCCCACTTTTTAAATTTTAAATTATACTTACATTCTACTATAATTTCATCTGTAAATTCATTAAATAAATCACGTAACATTTGACTACATTTTAAATTAGGAACACAGGCTATACCCTGTTTTACAATATTATTATCCCCTTGTAAATATAATTCATAAACATCACGTTTTAATGTTTTCTGGATCATAAAATTTAAGGTAGTTTTCTTTTCCTGTTTAGGCTTTTTCATTTCACCATCTTTAAACAAATACAAAATTTTAGAGTAACTACATTTTAAAGGCACAAAGTAAAAGCCCCTAGTTCCATAATCTAGATGAGGAATAAATTCATTCATTACATAGTCTTTTTCAGAATAATCAAAATATCGTTTAATTTTAATAGGACAAACATCGCAAAAGGAATCTGAATTGTATTGTGTATCAAATATATTATGGATACAAGACATACGATCCATTATAATTTTATTTTTAAAGTTTTGACTCTTACAATAATACATATCTCCAATCAATAAGAACCATTGATTTCCCTTTGTTCTAAGTAACTCAGTCTCAAATAGAGTGCCGGTAAATAAACTACTATTAAATTGATAAGGTGTCACAAATATTTTAGGATAATCATATCCTACTTTAATCTTTTTATCAATCAAGAATGTATAATTAACCCCATTAATTTGTGTGCAATACAATAAATAGGGTGTTCCAGAACTTTTTAAACAAATGATATGAGGATTATTTAAATTACGTGAATACTGTTCATTGTATATTTTAGCATACCGTGAATTATACTGAATACCTCCACATTTAAGTTTCATATCATTTAATATAAATTCCTTAAGTTCATTATTAGTAACATTGTCAACTGTTTTGCCACTAAAGCTAGTCTTAGTTAAACTTGAGGGATCCATTGTAGTATCTAGTTATAAATTAACTTTAAATAATCAAATTTTTTATATACCCTATAATATTATGTTCGGTTATGATATAACTATAAAAGAGTTCTTGTTTGTATGTTTTTTAATTTACATGGCTGTTGATACTATAGTATTCTTAATAAATGGTAGCGTGAACACTGGACCCGGAGGGTGTGCTACCGAAGATTGGGTTAGTGGTATATTCTATTTAAATAGTTCTAAAAAACCACCTCAATGTGAAGATGATACTATGGGTGAAGGTAGAACCTACAGCACTGGAAAATGGAGAGCCTATGCTTTAAAGAATGAAGATGGTGATTACAACAATTGTTTATATGAATCTCAAATAGATACATTGGTGGATGATATTAAAAATGATTATTTTGTAGAGGGGTATACTATATCCGAATTATTCGCATATATAATTATACCTGTGGTGACCGTGGAATCTATAGGATTTTGGTTAATATCAAGTCGCGCTAGTAAAGCTGAATGGACCTTCTGGATATTAATAATTACCTTAATTTACACTGGATTAACTACACTTGTTAAAGAAACCGCTGATATAGATATTGATCCACCATCCCAAACATCATGTTTAACTTATGTAACTGATAAATTCGGATTTTCCACAGGTGATGAACTCCAGTATACATTTATGGGTAGAAAACAAGATGGAACCAGTTGTATGATAGACGGAACCTTTTTAGGAACACCCGATGGAGGCATTGAGCCAGAAGATCAACCCGCTATTTATAGAGGAGATACTCCTAATTGTTCATCCGAAGAATTACCTTTATATTAACTTAAAATTAATTAACTAACACTATATAAAATGGATAAACATTATGATGTATTAGATAAGAAGAATTTAAAATTAATAAATAAAAGAAAATCAACAACTCTAGATCACCAAGATTGGAATACGGTCACCTTAAAAACCAAAAAAACTATCAAACAAGAAAATAAACAAAACACTAAAAAATTATCTCAAGCACAACAACGAGATAATAAATTGCTAAAGAAGGCTGAAAATGATGAATTAAAACATGATAAAGTTCCACAGGATCTACGGACTCAAATCATTCAGAAAAGAGCCAGTTTGAAATGGAAGCAAAAAGACTTAGCTCAAAAATGTAATTTCCCAGTGACAGTCATCAATGAAATTGAGAGTGGAAAGGCTATTTACAATCCTCAACATATCAATAAGATTAAGAGAATATTAAAATTATAAGTTTATTTTTGATCTATCTTTTTTTTTGACGTAAAATACGATTAAATATTTTATTGTGAAATGTATAAAATGAGCGATATTTTTAATGATAAGAATGGAAAGAAGAAAGCAGAACAAGATGAGAAAATTAAAGAGCTTCATTCGAAATGGACGCGTGAACAAGAATTCCTGTTAGCCGAATGGGCCGAAAAAGCCTCGTGTTACCGTTGGCTCCACGGTCGTGCGGAAAAGAAATATCGTAAGGCAAATTATTCATTTACGATTCCAGTTATCATTATGTCTACTTTGACGGGAACAGCTAATTTTGCTATGGATTCGTTTGTCCCTGAAGAACACAAGAAAACTGCGATGGCAGCCGTTGGTGGTGTGAATATCTTAGCAGGTATCATATCCACCTTACAAAATTTCTTACGATACGCTGAGTTAATGGAATCTCACCGTGCTTCGGGTATCGCCTGGTCCAAGCTAAATCGCGACATCTGTATAGAATTAGCCCTAGATCCCCCTAGACGGAAACCGGCTAGAGACTTTTTAAATATATGTCGCGCTGAATATGATCGTTTAATAGAACAATCTCCTATGATAGATGATTCTATTATATCCCAATTTCACCGCAAATTTCCTAAAATAGAGATAAACAAACCCGAAATGTGTAATGGCTTAGATAAATGTGAAATATACAGACCATCAAAAGAAGAAAAAGCAGCCGAAATGTTAGCCAATGTGACTACTAAAATGGCAAATACCAAAAAACGCATGTTTACCATTGATAAACCACCTGCACCACCACAAGATCCTGTCAAGCATACTCACGGTCACCATGAAAGTAAACATGAACTAGCTGGATTAGCAGGATTAGGTAAAGTGAGCAGTTTAAAACATCTACAAGTGAAATCTAAAAAACCAGTAGGATTATCTAAAAAAGATGTCCAGAAAGAACTAAAATCTGTATTGGATGAAGGGTTAGATGATATAAAAGATAATGTAATACAAGAAGTAGAACAATTAATACCTCAAACACCTAAAACAGTATCATTTTTAGAGAATAATGAAATAAAAGAAATAGATGATAACAATAAAGAAACACAAACAGATGTAGAGATGGGTATATCTGAAACGGAAGAGTCTGAATCTGTATCATTAGACTTGGAATTAAAAGAAAAAACAGAACCATTAGAAGAAGAAGTATTTTTAGAGGGTATAGTTGATGAAGAAGAAAAAGAAGAAAAAGAAGAAAAATAATTCTATGTTAGTATATATGGCTAGAAAAAGTGTGAGAAAGACCATTAGAAAAAGAAATAAGGTAAACAAGGCTAAAAGAAGAACTCAAAAAATTAAAACTCATAAAAAATATGGGGGTTCTGTTAGTGAATTTAAAAGAATTCTTTTAAGTTTAATGAGTGAAAAATATATACCCTTTTTACCGACTACATTAGCAGTTAAAGATATGGATCAAACCAAAAATTATTTACGATGTGTTAGCGCCTTTGACTTATTGAGTATAATCGGTAAAAACAAAAAATACGCAAATTCCAAGTCTATTACAAGTATAGTAAAAGATGTAGATACACAAAGTAGAGATATATATAACGCCTTAGGTGAATTAGTCAAAATACCTGTATCTAATAAGGTTATGTCTAATTTTATGATTAATTGTAAATTTTTATCAAAGAACCAATTGTTAAAAGATTTGAGGGAATTTATTCTCGAATGTGAAGACAGTTTATCTATTAAATATGTAGATTGGTATAAAGTGGCATTAGGTTTAATTAAACTAGATGACGAATTTGAGAGTATAATTAGAGAAGAAATTAAAGAAAGAAAAATATATCTAGATACAAGTGTAATTAAATATGGGTTAGAAATATTACAGAAAGATAACAGCGTCAAAAATATGTTTAAACAACGAATTATTGAGTGTGGACACAAACCACAAGGATTTTTTGATTCTTTATTTGGATCTATATCATGGGATAGTTATAATGAATGTTTTAAATGTTCTGATAATAAATGTGTTGTTTATTTAGATGATAATTATAAGTCATTTTTATACAAAAAACACAACATTAAAAGTATCGACAAGATAAAAATATTAATTTATGTTGAGTTACGATTACGGGCCTTATCTAAGTATTTTTCATTAGAGGGAATGCGTATAGTGAAACAAAATAGGAGTAAAGTAAAATCACTATTAAACAAAATTTATAGAGATGATATAAACCATGGTAGAACAAATGAAAATGAATTAAAACAATATGTAATGAAACCTGTAATGAGTGGAGGAGCAGATGAAGTGGTTGAGAATACAACAACACCTAACCCTTTACCTGAACCTAACCCTTTACCTGAACCTAGCCCTTTACCTGAACCTAGCCCTTTACCTGAACCAGCGCCAGCACATGCGCCTTTACCTGAGTCTACTCCTGGACCTAACCCTTTACCTGAG
>Ga0181400_1000688_pt1 | contig 14505 bp, 23 predicted proteins | sample 23SPOviralmetaG_FD_130129 | JGI IMG/M metagenome (GOLD analysis project Ga0181400, IMG submission 130129) | Marine viral communities from the oligotrophic San Pedro Time Series (SPOT) site, San Pedro Channel, CA, USA - 23 SPOT_SRF_2011-06-22 | ecosystem: Environmental > Aquatic > Marine > Strait...
AAATGATTTATATCTTAGTTTAGACCAATCAGTATTAGTATCATCTAATTATATAGATAAAGTTATTACTGAATTAAAAGGTAAAGCTGATTTTAAAACAATTCGTCAAATTATAGCTGATGCTAATGTAGATGATTTTGATGAGTTATTTAAAGCATTATACGAACGTGCATCTGAATACCTACTAGGTAAAGAAGGTACAGCATCTATTTTAATAAATGAACATCAATATAAAGCTAACTTCCGTATCGACAAGGAAATAAATACAATGTCGTTAATTCAAAATTTAATAAACAATAAATAATTATGCAGCAAGCACAACAACAACCACAAATTGATTTAAAAAACACTACTGAAGTCAAAAACTTTAATGGTGGGTCAATTTTTCAACAAGGAGTAATTTTACGTAAAGTATCTAAATTTGTAGCAGGAACTAATGAAGATGCACTTATGCCTATTCCAGTATTTTATGACCCAGAAACAAATAAAATCTTAACTGATTCGGTTCCTAAAGATTTAAGGGAAGAAATGAAAGATGAGCTTTGCTAAATGAAAAACATCTTCGATTGGTTAAAAGCAATTAACACAACCAAACCTCCAGTTGAATCTTTTACAGATAAAGATTGGGAGGTTTGGAATAGTTATATGGTACATAGGTTTTTATCTATGAATCCTGATTATTTAGAGGTTGTAAACTATGTTCAAGATTTTCCCCCCCAAGAAAAAAGAATGATCTATAACATATATAGAGAATTCATCCCCAAAAATAATAAATGGAATAAATATATTAAATCTAAAGTTAAACAACCTAATAAAGACTTAATAGACCATATTAAAGATTATTTTGAATGTTCTAGCAAAGAAGCAAAAGAATATATAAATATATTGGCTACACCAGAAATAAGTCGTATATTAACTAATAGAGGATTAGAATCAAAAGAAATAAAACCCTTATTAAAATGAAAATTCAAATAAAACATCTTCAAACTAAACCTGATGATGAAAGAGAAATTATTAGTTTTAATTCCATATCTAACCTAGAACAGTATGGGATAGAATATGAAAGGGTAATTAATACCCCCTACAATACCACTCCTCCAAAAGAACATTGTAGACGACCTGACCACATTAGTCCAAACAATCAACCTGGAGAATTCACCCCAGGATCAGGCATTGGATATTTAACAGGTGGGCATTATGGATGTTTTCAATCTCACACTAATGTTTTAAGAAATTTAAGTGAAGAGTATGATTATACTGTTATATTTGAAGCAGATTCTTATATAGAAATAGATAGTCAAAAACTTTCAGAACTTATTAAAGAATTTTGTAAAATAATGGAAAAAGATAATGTTTATTATCTTTCATTAGCAAATAATCTTTCACATTCAAAAGAACAAGTCCATGATTTATTACTTAAAACAAAAAATGAATTTTTTACTCATGCTTATATAGTTAGAAATAAAGATAAAAGCTGGTGGGTAAAACAGTTTAAAGAAATGGGATGGGATGGTTATGATATTTGGTTAAATTTAGTATTTGAAAAAGACCCCCAAAATAGATATACTACTAAAGAAGAATATGTAACACAAATAGAGGGAATATCTCTTATTGATGGTGAATATAAAACATGGGAAGATGGGAGACTTATTACCCCCCCAACAGAAAAACCAATCCTAATTATATCCTCAGGTAGGAGAATTAATTATTTAAAAGATACTATTGAAGGTTTATCAAAACATACTCCAAATTTAGATAATACATTTAAAAAAGTATGGATCCTAGATGATAGATCTTCTGTAGGTGAAAGGGTTTTAATAGAAGAAATAATGACTAAATATTTTGGAGATAAATATCAGTCTATTTATTTTAATAGTAATGAACCATATGCTTTTGTAGATAAATTTAATATGATTAGAAAATTATCAAATAAAAATGATATAGTTTTCTTTTTAGAAGATGATTGGGTATTAAATAAACCATTTAATTTTCAACACCATACAGATATTCTAAGAAAAAGTAATTGGACTTCAATCTCATTTACAGACCCCCTTTGGTTACAAGATAAAAGTTATAATGAATATATTATTAAAAAAGATTATTGGAAAAACCCATTTCCCAACCCTTATAAACATCCTTTAGAATGGTTTGATAATAGCTCTAGATGCCGTTGGGTTTCAGGTGCAATGAATCACTATACCAATAATCCTAATTTATCTAAAGGAGAAATATATCATAAAGCAGAATTTAAAAATATAAAAAATTTCGAATGGGAATTTGCAGAAGCAATCCAAGGAAATCATGTTTTCCACCAGGATTGTTATTTCAACCATATAGGAAAGGAAAGTTTAATTAATCAATTATAAAATAGTATGACAAAAGAATTATACACTATGTTAAAAACATCTGCTGAAGCAGATAGAGCAAAAGCATTATTATCACTCGAATTATTGGGTAATAAAGCAGTTGGGATTGGTGATCATTCTACTGAAGATTTCTACAAAAATGCAGAGGAAGCTCTGATTAAATTAGTAGATGCGGATGATAGATTATCAACCTTAGTAAGATATTTTAACGAACCACAGGAACAAATTAATGGGTGATACAATAACTAAATACCACGAAATTATGAGTGATAGAGAAATTATGGATGCTAAACGCCCAGAGGAGGCAGCAGTAAGAGTATTTGAAAAAGAATACCCTGAATTATCTAATGAATTTAAACAAATTCAAAAAGAAATGTATGAAATGTTTGCTCGTAAGCATATGGATTATGGTTTAAATAACATTGCTTTAGGCGGAGATATCGTTAATAACAGCGATGATAAACAATTCTCACTAACTGGGTTGTGTATTAGGTTAACCGATAAAATATCACGTTTAAAAAATTTATTAATTAACGGTAGATCATTTGTTGAAGGTGAAGGTATGCAAGATACATTTATTGATATTGCTAATTATGGAATAATAGGTCTTTTAGTAGGTCGAGATAAATGGAAAAAATAGTTTGGCTAAAAAAATCCCAAAAATTATAAAGGAGATTAGAAATAATCCTCCAACACCCGTTAACTATGCATATCAAAAGAATATATCATATTCCCAGATGTCTATATTTAGAGGGTGTCCTCATAGATGGAAATTACAGTATAAAGATAAAATTAAACGTTTTACATCTTCAATTCATACTGTATTTGGAACCGCTATACATGAAGTATTGCAACATTATTTAGATGTAGCATATGACAAATCCTTTGCTGTAGCAGATAGGGAAATTAATATGGAAGAGTTTTTCCAAGAAAAATTTATAGGAGAATACCAAAACCAATACAAGAAAAATAAGGACCAACATTTCTCCTCAGCTGAGGAAATGAGAGAATTTTTTGAAGATGGGATGGGTATTTTAAATTGGTTTAAGAAAAAAAGATCTAGATACTTTTCTAAACGTGGTTGGCATTTGGTTGGTTGTGAAATACCATTAGTAATTGCGCCAAATAAAATGTATAATAACATATTATACGCAGGTTTCTTAGATGTTGTCATGTACCATGAGGAAACAGAGACATTTAAAATAATCGATATTAAAACAAGTACTCGTGGTTGGAGAGAACAAGACAAAAAAAATGAAGATAAACAATACCAATTACTTCTATATAAACAATACTTCAGTGAACAATATGGTATTCCCTTAAGTAATATTGATATTGAATTTTTTATTGTTAAAAGAAAGGTAATGGATTGGGATGATGAAAAAATAATGTCACCTCACCAGGCATATAGAGTACAACAATTTAGTCCACCAAGTGGAAAAATAAAACTGGGACGAGCTAAAAAAGCAATAAATAGTTTTATAAATGAATGTTTTAACTCTAATGGAGATATAAAGGAATTAGAATATCCAAAGTCTGTTTCAAAATGGAACTGTATGTTTTGTCCTTATAAAGAAGATAAAGAAAATTGTGGAGAAGGTATAATCTACTGATATCCCAATATATGTATACTAAAATAATGTTATTAAAATAAAGACTATGAGCGCAAAAAAACCAATGACACTAACTAGTGTTAAAGTCAAGAGCGATTTATTCGAGAACTTTAAAATTGAATGTGTAAAACGTAAATTTTCCTTTCAAAAACTTGCTGATCGGGCTTTGTTTTTGTATCTTACGGATGAAGATTTTCGTAAATCAATTACAAACCAAACTAATCTCGAACTATAAATCTAAATTTAAATGAATAAAAGTTTTAAACATCTTCCTAAAGATAAAAGGAAGAAAATTCTACTTATCTGTGATGATATTAGGGTTCATTCTGGAGTTGCAACGGTAGCTAAAGAAATTGTTATACACACTGCCCACCATTTTAATTGGGTACAAATGGCAGGAGCAATTAAACATCCTGATATTGGTAAAAAATTTGATCTAAGCCAAAACATTAATGAAAATACAGGTGTTAATGATTCATCTGTAATATTATACCCTACAAATGGGTATGGTACCCCAGATACTATTAGACAAGTTATAGCATTTGAAAAACCAGATGCTATCATGTTAATCACAGATCCTAGATATTTTACCTATATTTTTAATATGGAGCATGAGATAAGAAAAAATATCCCTATTACCTATTTAAACATATGGGATGATTATCCTGCTCCTATGTACAATAAAGGCTACTATGAAGCTTGTGATTTGTTAATGGGTATTTCAAAACAAACCGTTAATATTAATAAAATAGTATTAGGGGATAAAGCAGAAAATAAAGTATTTAAATATGTTCCTCATGGTTTAAACCCAGAAATATATAAACCTTTAGATCCTAAAGATGAAAAATTAAGGAAATTTAAGGCAAACTTTTTTGGAAAAGACATTCCAGAATTTGTAGTATTTTTTAATTCTAGAAACATTAGACGTAAACAAATACCAGATACAATGTTAGCCTTTAGAGCATTTTTAGATACACTTCCTAAAGAAAAGGCTGATAAATGTAAAATGGTATTACATACAGAAGCTGTAACAGACCATGGAACGGATTTATATAAAGTTAAAGAATACTTTTTTGATGAAACTTACCCAAATGCTATAAAATTTTCTCATCAAAAATTATCCCAAGACGAATTAAATTGTTTATACAATGTTGCAGATGTTCAAATGCTATTGACATCAAATGAAGGGTGGGGGTTAACCATTACTGAAGCAATATTAGCAGGTACTCCTATTATCGCTAATGTAACAGGTGGTATGCAGGATCAAATGAGATTTGAGGATGAAGATGGAAATTGGTTTGTACCTAGCCCTGATGTTCCTTCTAACCATAAAGGTACTTATAAAAAACATGGTGAATGGGCTTTCCCGGTTTACCCAACTTCAAGATCAATACAAGGTTCACCCCCAACACCTTACATATTTGATGATAGATGTAGATGGGAAGATGCTACTGAAAGGTTAATTGAGATTTATAATTTATCTCCCCAAGAAAGACAAAAAAGGGGATTAAAAGGTAGAGAATGGGCTATTTCTAAAGAAGCTGGTTTTACTTCAATCCACCAAGCAGAAAGGGTAATAGAAGCATTTGATGAATTATTTTCTACATGGAAACCAAGAGAAAAATATGAGTTGATTAATGCAACAGAATTTAAAGGAAATTTTTTAAAACATAAAATTTATTATTAATGAATAAACCAGTTTTTATAATTAGTTGCCCATTTGATACCTATTCAGGTTATGGTGCTCGTTCTCGTGATATAGTTAAAGCTATTATTAATACGGGAAAATATAATGTAAAACTTTTACCACAAAGATGGGGAAGTACTTCTTGGAATTTTTGTAAAGATCACCCTGAATGGGAATTTTTATTAGATTTAAGAATCAATAAAATGGAGGCTAAACCTGATATTTGGATGCAAATCACCATCCCAAATGAATTCCAACCAGTTGGGAAATATAATATTGGATGTACAGCTGGAATTGAAGCCACAGTTTGTAAACCTGAATGGGTCCAAGGGTTAAATAGAATGGATTTAAATTGGGTTTCATCTACATTTGCTAAGGGAATGTTTGAAAGTATGAATTTTGAAAAAAGAAATAAACAAACCCAAGCAGTAGAAGAGCATATTAAATTAAATAAGCCAATAGAAGTAATATTTGAAGGGGCAAATTTAGATGTTTATAAACCAATCCCAAGTGGTGAAATCAAAACAATTAATTTAGAAGACATTAAAGAATCATTTTGTTATTTAAATGTTGGACATTGGATCCAAGGCGATTATGGTCATGACAGAAAAAATTTGGGTGTTTTAATCAGATCATTTTATGAATCCTTTAAAGGAATAAGTAAACCAAAACCAGCATTAATTTTAAAAGCTTCAATGGGTGTTGCCTCTTATATGAGTAGAGAAAACATTCTATCTAAAATTAAACACATTAGAAGTTCAATTAATTCAACATCTTTACCTAACATTTATTTACTTAATGGAGAGTTTAATGATCAAGAAATGAATGAACTGTATAATCACCCTAAAGTAAAAGCAATGATTAGCTTAACTAAAGGGGAAGGATATGGACGTCCATTACTAGAATTTAGCTTAACGGGTAAACCCATAATTGCATCTGGTTGGTCTGGACATTTAGACTTTTTAAAACCTGATTTTAGTACTTTACTTTCGGGGGAACTAGAAAATGTACACCCATCCGCAGCTAACAATTGGTTAGTAAAAGAAGCTCAATGGTTTAAACCATCAGTATCTGATGTAAACCAGAACTTAAAATCTTGTTATAAGAAATATAAACATTATACTACAAAATCTAAAAAACAAAAGAATTTTAGTAAATCTAACTTTAGTTATGATAAAATGGAAGAATTAGTAGATAAAACATTACAAAACTATGTCCCTAATTTTGCTACTCAAGTTAACTTTAATTTACCTAAATTAGAATTACCAACCTTATAAAAATCATAATATGAATTTTGACGAATTAAAAGAATGTCCTTGTGGTGAATCAGATGCTTGTTATAGACAAGAAGTAACAAAAGATATAGCTATAGAATTGTGTTATGGATGTGGTTTCCAATCTAATAGCATTATGGTTTCAGGGTCTGAATTTTATAATGAACAAATAGAAACTCTACCAGAAATTTATAAAGAATTAATGAGTGAGGATGAAGATGGAAAGATTTGGATACCTACTCATATTAATATTGAAGATAAAGGAACGGTATTTGCTATGGGAAGTAATCGTAATGATTGGGCCTGGGCTGGAGTAAAAGCTATTAAAGATGAAGAAAAAGGATATAAAACTGATATGTCTACTATAAAATACTTTAAAGAACGTGACTTTATAGAAGCACTATCATATATTCAAGTTATACCATGAGATTAGGCGATTTAACTGAAAAAATAATATCTGTAATTACTTTAGGCCAAGGTAAAAAAATAGCTACTTATATAGCTAAATTAAGAGGCAAAGAAGATTGTGGGTGTAATAGAAGAAAAGAACAATTAAATAATATAAATTTTAAATCAATGTCAATAGTAACAACCCCACTTAATTTAGATTGGTCATCTAAATGGAATAAAGTTAGAGAGCAAGTTGAGTGCTCTTGTGAATTTGATTATGCTATTTTAGCGGTTAGAGATAAACAAGGAAGTTTAATACATGAGGAAAAGTTAATGGCTGCTCCATATATGAGTGGCCAATTATTAAATAAAGATATCTCATTACCCTCCTTTATTACCCCCCATTCTTACAGCTTACAATTTCATAAAAAAAATGAAAATGAATTTATTAACCCTATAAATATAAATTTATAATGAAAATAAGTTATGGATTAACAGTTTGTAATGAACATCAGGAATTACTTCACCTTATAGAGTTTTTATCACCTAAAATTGATAAAGAAGATGAGATTGTAGTAGTATATGATCAGAATAGAGTTACAGAACAAGTATTAAAAATATTAGAAGATCATAAAGAACAAGTTAGATATTTTCCTTTTGACTTTCAACAAAACTTTTTAGAGAATAAAAATTATTTAGGGAGTGAATGTAAAGGAGATTATATATTCCAAATAGATGCTGATGAAATTCCAAATGAGTTTTTAGTTAAAAATCTAAAAACTATATTAAATTCAAATAGTGTTGATATGTTAGTTGTTCCTAGAAAAAATATAGTAAAGGGATTAACTCAAGAACATATTAATGCTTGGAGATGGAATGTAAATGAAAAAGGGTGGGTTAATTGGCCTGATCAACAAAAAAGAATATATAAAAATAACCCTAAAATACAATGGTCAGGACATCAAGTTCATGGTATGGTAGAGGGATATGATAATTTTGCTGTTTTACCCTTAGAAGAAGGCTTTAGTATTACCCATAACAAAACAATTGATCGTCAAGTAAAACAAAATGAAAGGTATTCTAAAATCGAACAAAATAAACTATGAGTAAATTTAAAGTAGGAGTTATAGGTAATGGTTTTGTAGGGGAAAGCCAAGCATTTGCTTTTTCCCCAACAACAGACTTAAGAATATATGATATAGATCCTCTTAAAGCTACCCATACTAAAGAAGAATTAGATGAATGTGACTTTATTTTTGTATGTGTCCCAACACCTATGAAAAAAGATGGATCACAAGATATTTCATTTATAGATAAAGTATTTGAAGAAGCAGTTCAAGGACCTATTTATATTATTAAGTCAACTATACTCCCTGGTACTACTAAGAAGTTAATGGAAATATACCCTGACCTAGAAATAGTATTTTGTCCCGAATTTTTAACTGAAAGAACTGCTAAGTTAGATATGCTAACTCAAGCAAGAATTGTAATAGGAGGAGAAAAAAGAGATACTAAAAAGGTAAAAGAATTATTCGAACAAAGGTTTATGAATCGACATATAATTGAAACCGATCCAACAACTGCTGAACTAATTAAATATATGAATAATACTTTCTTTGCTACTAAAGTTAGTATTATAAATGAATTCAAATTACTATCAGATAAATTAGGGGCAAATTGGAAGGATGCTTTATATGGATTTGCTTCAGATGGTAGAGTAGGAGATAGTCATTTGCATGTCCCAGGACCAGATGGTAGATTAGGGTATGGTGGTACTTGTTTCCCTAAAGATGTTAATGCTTTAATAACATTAGCTAAAGAATTAAATACACCAATTAATACAATAGAAGGTGGGTGGGAAACAAATTTAACAGTGAGACCTGAAAAAGATTGGGAAGCAGATAAAGGTAGAGCAGTAAGTAAATAAATTATGGATATAAAAATAAACGTAGCCAATCTAAACAACTCCGCAATTTCTATAGAAATGTTTTTATGGGTAGTACATAATATTGAATTTAATTCTACAATATTAGAGCTAGGAAGTGGTAGCGGTACAAAAGAATTAACTAAGTATTATACTGTTTATTCTATAGAACAAGACCAAAAATGGATTAATTATGCTGAGGATTCTAACTATATACATGCCCCTATTAAAAATGGGTGGTATGATTCTGACATAGTTTTTAAAAATATTCCTTCTAGTTATAGTCTATTACTTGTAGATGGACCTGGAGGTACGGGTAATAGAGAAGGGATAAAACAATATTGGGATAAATTTAATGTTGATGTCCCTATAATAATGGATGATACCCATAGAGAAGCAGAACTAAGATTTGCCGAAGAAACAGCCCAAACCTTAAATAAAAAGATAACAATAATCCCAGGCCATCAAAAATCCTTTGCATTACTATTATGACAAAAAAGAAAATATTAGTTACTGGGGGAGTTGGGTTTATAGGCACTGCCTTAATTAAAAAACTCTTAAATGAAGGACATAATGTTCATTCGTTAGATAATTATGAAATAGGTCTAAAAGAAAATGAACAACCTGGATGCCATTACCATATAGGAGATATTGAAAATATAAACTTAATGGATAAAGATTTTGATTTAATTTTCCATTTAGCAGCTCTATCTAGAATACAACCTTCATTTAATAACCCAAATGAAACCTTTAGGGTTAATACTATTGGGACACAAAGAATATGTGAATTTGCTAGGTTAATTGGAGCTAAAGTTGTATACTCTGGTTCTTCTTCTAGATGGCATAACCCATACCAATCACCTTATGCCTCATGTAAACATATGGGAGAAGAAGCATGTAAAATGTATAGGAAAACTTATGGGATGGATATTGAGATTGTCCGTTTTTATAATGTTTACGGCCCTGGTGAAATAGTAGATGGAGATTGGGCAGCAGTTATAGGTAAATGGAGACGTCAGGTTAGAGATGGGGAACCAATAACTATTGTAGGTGATGGTGAACAACGTAGAGATTTTACTTATATTGATGATATTATAGATGGGTTGTGGAAAATTGGAATGAAAAATATTAAACATAAAGACGGATGGGAGTTAGGAACGGGACAAAATTATTCTATTAATGAAGTTTATTTGATGTTTAAAGAAAGATTTGGTGTTGATTTTACCTCCCTCCCAAATCAATCCGGAAATTATAGAAAAACATTAAGAGAGAATGATGACAGTTTAAAAGAATTAAATTGGTCCCCTTCAGATAAATTAAGAGATTATATATTAAGTTTAAATAAACATTAGAGTATGAAATTAACAGTTTATACAGCTTTATTTGCTGACCCTAGTATCCCCTTAGATGAGGTAGGAGAATTTTATAACTTTAAACACTCTAAAGATGATGTTAAATATATTGCCTTTACTAATAGAGAAGATTTAACATCTAAATTTTGGGATGTTATGTATGTTTCAGTTGATGAAGAGTTGTCTCCTAGAATGATGTCTAGACAAATAAAATGGAACCCTACTAAATACTTAGATGACTTTACTCATACTATATGGATGGATTCTCAATGTTATTTTAAATTTGAACCAAAAGCTATAATAGATTATTACTTACAATCAGAATTCCATACAGCAATCCACCACCATACTGATCTACAAAGCACATACTCAGAAGGTATGTTGCAGTGTTATTATTATTGTTTAGATAAACCTTCAATTATCAACCCCCAAATGGAAAAATATTTTAAAGAAGGATTACCTTATAAGTATGACCATTATGAAACTGGTATTTTATTAAGAAAAAATTGTGATGAATCTAATGAATTATCAAAAAATGTTTGGAATGAGTTACAATCCCATAGTATTAGGGATCAATTAAGTACTCCTTACTGTGTGTTTAAAGCTAGACAAAATGGAGACCAAGGTATAAAAACTATCCCTGAATCCTTTACAGCCCATAAAGGGGGTTTACCTTTACCTAAATCACAAATATTTTTCACAGTACCAAAACCCTCAAAACTACTTAAAGAAAATTTGGATAGTAGATAAATTCTTCGTATATTCCCACCTAATTTAAAAAGGTTATATATTTATGCGACAGACTATTAAAACACCCATTAAAATGGAAATGATTTCTTGCACCCGATGTGGTTCCCCAATGCCCGAATTAAGATTAACTAAATATGGTTATGATTTTTGTGTTGATTGTTCAACAGTAGGCACTAAACGTGGTATCCCTGTGACTAAAGGATCAGGTGACCATACTTGGACTGAAACTGTTATTATGGAAGAAGACCAATATGAACAATTTGTTGTAACTTCTGCTTTAGAACGTGGAGATAAAAACACAGCTAAAGCTGAAATGTTAAATATGGATAAAGAAGACCGTAACCTACAGGGCCCATTTCAAATAATTAATAATACAGATAAAGATAGAGATTAGTTATGCCTAAACCAAAACCATTATCTAAAGAAATGATAGTGGCGGCTCAAGCAAAAACTAAATCTAATATGGCCGCTGCAAGGTACTTGCATGTTTCTTATCAACACTATAAGAGGTATGCTAAAATGTATAAGGTATTTGAAGGCCATAAAAACCAAAGTGGTAAAGGTATACCTAAATTTTTAAAAGGTACTGGTAAAGAACCTGCACTTTTAGATATTATTGAAGGAAGAGTATCATCTGCTCATTTTTCACCTGCAAAAATAAAGTATCGTTTAATAGAAGAGGGATATTTATCAGAGCAATGCTCAATGTGTGGTTTTCAAGAACGTAGGGTACTAGATTATAAAATGCCCTTATTGTTACACTTCAAAGATAATAATAAATCAAATTACACACGCGATAACATTGAGTTACTATGTTATAACCACTATTTTCTTACAGTTGGAGATATATTTACAGAGAAGGATGTTAAACAAATTGAATCACATCAAGAACATATAGGTACCACTGATAAAATAGAATTTGAAGTAGATGAATACCATTTACAACGTTTAAGAGAATTAGGGTTGGGTGATGATAATGAAGATGATGTTAACCAATACATTTCAAGAATATGAAAAAAGCTAGACGAGCCAGATCAATAAATAAAAAACATCATAAAATCACTCAAGATTATGATAAACAAAAATCTAGACATTTAGAAAAATTAACTGATAAAATGCTTAAGAATGATGAAAAGGCAAACCAGTTAAAATCAAAAACTATGAAAGGTGACTTTCTTAAAAACTTTTAATTATGGAAATGAAATTTGAACACAATTGGGAATTTGATACTACGGAAGAAATGAATGGTATCTTCAAAGATGGAATGAAGGAATTAAATGATCTAATTGTAGATATTGCTTTAGATAATTTAAAAACAAAACGGAAGCAAATTCCTGTAGTATCAATCTATACTAAGGATGAAGATATGATTTATGATATTATGATTGACCGTCCTGATATGATAGAAACATTAGAACAAAATTTAACTACAATGGAAGAGTATGAAGACTACGAGCGTTGTCAAAAAATAGTTAATGCTCTAGATTATTTGAAATCAAAACTTTAATTATGAAAAATAAATTAAATAGTACTGCAATATTTTTATTATTTGCCTTAGCATTATTTTCACTAATGGCATTCACATCAGTATATAGAGTGGTAACCAACCCAATAGTAAAATTACCCATTAAAGGTATAGCTCCTATTGAAATTACCCCGCTAACTGTATCTAATGTTGAATTAGAAATTAAAACACATCATGATTTTTTAGATGCTATTGGGTTTAGAGAATCAGGTAATAGATATGATATTGTAAACAAATATGGGTATATGGGCAAATATCAGTTTGGTAAATCAACATTAAAGGGATTAGGATTTAAAGTTACCCAAGATGAATTTTTAAATAGCCCTTATATTCAAGAAAAAGCAATGCAATCCCTATTAGAACATAACCAGAAAAAACTTAAAAGGCAAATTGAAAAGTATTGTGGGCAAACAATAAATGGGGTGTATATTACCGAATCAGGAATATTAGCAGCAGCACATTTAGGAGGACAGGGAAATGTAAAAAAATTCTTCCGTAATGGCTCTGAATTTAAAGATGGATTTGGGACAAATATAACAACATATATGGAACAATTTGGTGGTTATTATTTAAATTTATAATATGTATAATCAAAAAAGATTATGGCAAGAATAGTTGTAGGTGATTATAAACCAAATAAAAGAAAAAAACGACCAGGGGTACATGCTAAAAGCAAATCCAGTAAATTAAAACAAAGCAAAAACTATGTCAAAGCATATAGGGGACAAGGGAAATAAAATGGAGTTTAGTACAATAACTATATTTAATAACCTAACTGATGAGGACTTTATGGCTATTCATGAAGCAGGTCAATTAAAAAAATTATGTCTTGCTTTAACTTTAGATTTAAATATGTCACGCAATGAAAAAGATAATACTTACACAGCATGAATGGTATGACGCCATGAAACTTCCAACACCTCATAGGAATAAGAAAAAATACTATAGAAAAGAAAAACATAAAAAAATGGGAACCAAATTTGGTTCCCATAATTATTTTACGTATATTCAAGTATAAAATAAAGGTTATGTTATACGAATTTAAAAATTATAATAAACACGGTAATGTAAGGACAAGAATAGTACCTGGTACTAAAGGTAAAGCATTTAGTGTTAATCCAAAAGGTTTAGGTAATTATATTGGTGTTAGAGTATTTAAATATGAATATAAACATGAACTATTACCCCCAGGTTTATTAAATATAGGTGGTAAAAGATATATTGTTCCTACTTGGCAAGAAGTATTACCTGAAACTGAATTAAGTGATATAAAATGGATCAAACCCGAACCTAAGGTTAAACAGGAACCAATAATTGAAACCCATACTAGTAGTAGCAACGCAAATAAAACGTATAAAACAATATATTACCCAGAATCAGGTAAATTTCATTGCGATTGTCCAGGTAGATGGAGAGCGTTTGATAACCGTTGTAAACACATAAAGGCATTAGAAAAAAAAGTAAAGTAATGCGCGAGAAATTTTGATACCCGGAGGAGGGTGCGTATCTTCCCCATGTTGTGATAATGAAGTTACAGCACTAAATAAAGGTTATATGTTTATTCAAGTACAAAATCAAAAATTAAAAAGAAACAATCAATTTAGAGTTCAAACAATGCCTGCTG
>Ga0181400_1000689_pt1 | contig 14503 bp, 15 predicted proteins | sample 23SPOviralmetaG_FD_130129 | JGI IMG/M metagenome (GOLD analysis project Ga0181400, IMG submission 130129) | Marine viral communities from the oligotrophic San Pedro Time Series (SPOT) site, San Pedro Channel, CA, USA - 23 SPOT_SRF_2011-06-22 | ecosystem: Environmental > Aquatic > Marine > Strait...
AAGGGGTAATGTACTACAGGAATTTTTAAAGAGGAATAGATATGGGTAGCACAAGAATAGACGCACCACAAGTTCAGCCAATAGATGTAGCTCAACAAATAAAGGACACTTCTAGGGCTTACAAGGAAGCAGCTCCAGACATCATTGCTGCTGAAGGTGAAATTCGTCCAGCAATGCAGCGACTGGCGTTGCAAGACTATGCAACTGCATTGTTTGGAGGATCTAGCCCAGAGGCTTTTGCGCAGAGACAACAAGCGGAGTCTGCACTTCAGCAGGCTAGAACCCAGAGAGCAGATCAGGAGGGTTCTATTAACAAGCGCATTGATGCTCTGAAAGAAACTGGGTTTAATTCGGACCAAGAGCGCGAGCGTTTGCGCCAGCTTGAAAGCGACTATGTTGGCTACGTTGGGATGGGCGATGAAAACCAAGCTGCGTTTCAGCAAACACTAGACACAATTAGAGCAGAGCTTGAGTTCGATGATGCTCAGTTGGAGGAACGCTTTGGAGCTAGCCAGCAACAGCGTAGAGAAACCGAAATTCAAAACTTGGCAAATGAACTTACCACGCTGAAAGAAAGCGGGGCATTGAGTGATGACGCCATTGCCAATCTGGAAGGCAAGTTTGAAACCGCTGCGGATGCAGTGCTTACGGAAAATCCCGGAATACTGGAGCTTTCACGCATGGCTGTTGAAAGCCAGTTTGCGGTTGGAGAAAAGCTAAAGAAGGCCGCTGCCGAAAATGAATTTAGAACCATTTCTGAGCTTGCTCCAGACTTGGTTGACCTATACCGACAAGTAGATCCAGCTTCCACTAGCTTGGCAGATTTGGCTTCTAAGAGGGCTGAGCAACTTGCATCCGGCACTCCTTCCGCTGCCCAAACTGGGCTGGCAGAGCTAGCCCAAAGCATTGGAGCTAAAACTCCCGGCGGGCCTCTTGGCCAGAAAGTTCAAGCTGGGGCAGAAGCTCTCATGGACCGAGAGGCTATGGGTCAAACTCAGGGACAGAAAGATGTTGCTGGTCAAATTCAAAACCTGTTGTCGGGTCCACAGGCTGGAGCTGCGGAACAGGCTTTGTTGCGAGCGGCTGGTCAAGCTCCTTCGGCTGAGGCTCAAGCTCTTGGTCAGTTTGGACAACAAGCTTTAAGTGCCGAGCAACGCGCGGCTTCTCCAGTGGAGGAAGCTTTACAGGAGCAAACTTTGCGTCAACTTGGGTTCCAAGCTGCTGGACCATCTGCTGAAGAGCAGGCTATACAGGAACAAATTTTAGGACTTGCCAGAAGTGCTGGAACGCTCACTCCAGAACAGGAGCGTAGAGTGGCTCAGGAGTCTTTGGCTCTTAGTGCTAGGCAAGGTAGGGAGATGGACATCTCCGCTGCTGCTGGCATTGCAGGACGCACCTCAGAGGCTAGGAGACAGGATCAGGTTAGCGACCTTATGGCTGCTCAGCAGCTTCTTGGTCAACAGCAGGCTATGCAACAATCCCGGACAGCCGAGGAGTTGCAACGCATGGGAATGGGTGGACAGATGGCTGGCACCACTGAGGCAATGGCTCAACAGCGTTTGGCTCAACAGAGGGCCATGCAGCAAATGGGTGTTGGGGCAACCGGCACTGCTGCCCAGCTACAAGCTCAACAGGCTGGTCTTAGTCAACAGGCTCTCCGTGGGGCTGGCTCTTTGGAGCAGGCTCGCATGGCTCAGCAGTTGCAAGGAACTGGACTGGCTCAGAACATTGCCCAAGCTGGCTTTGCTTCAGAAATGGCAGGTAGAGAACAGCAGCTTCGGGAGTTTGGTCTTGGAGCTCAAGAGGCAGCCCGATTTGCACAGCAGCAAGCACAGCAGGAATCTGCATTGGCTTCCCTATATGGACAGCAATTTGGAATGGAGCAGCAAAGGCAAGCCCAAGAAGGGCAAGCTCTTGGTCAGGCGTTTGCTATGCAAAAGCAAATGTCTCCAGATGTTGGAGCGTTCTTCGGTCGCCCTGCTTCTCAAGCAGCGGGTCTACAAGTGGCTGGCATGGGTCAGCAGCAAGCAATGTACGGAACCACACCACAAGCAACCGATCCAATGTTGGGTGTTAATATGGCTTTACAGCAACAGGCTAATCAGACAGCTCTTGATGCTGGAGCAATGGCTGGTTCAGCCCAAGCTCAAGGTGGATTGTTTGGTGGTCTTGGTGCTCTTGGCGGAGGATTGTTAAGTGGTGGACTTACTATATTTGGAGGATAATTATTATGGCAGTATTAGGTAGCACAGTTGATCCCCGATTGGGGGCCGTAAGCCCTGCGGCAATACAGGCACTCTCACAAGCTGGAGCGGCAACAGGACAGATGTATGCCAACATTGGCGGTTCCATTGCTGGTGTCATCAAAGACTTCAAGGATAACCGAGATGACAAGGTAATGGCAGAAGCTCTTGCTGAAAGTTTTGTTGGAGAAGAAGACCCTAAGTTTAGCCCTAAAGCATTCAGAGAAAATATGAAGGGCCAAAAGGTTTCCGCTAAAAAAATAAAAGAATTTGTTTCAGACACCTTACAGGAAACCAAGCTTCAAACAGAAATTTCCAACGCTGAGAGAGACGCTAAAAGAGAGGATGATAAAGTTACACTTCAGGAAGAGCAGAATAAGTTTCTGCGAGCTAAAGCACTTCGTGAGCAAACAGCGTTGGAGTCAAGGTTAGAGGCCGATTTGGCAACAATTGCAATGCGCCGTGAAGAAATAGCAAAAAACGAAAAACTAAGTGATGATGCCAAAGAAGTTCAACTTGCAAAAATTAAAAAAGAAGAGGAGGACCGAAAAAAACAGTATGATTTAGATGTTCAAGAAATAAACTCCAAGAAACCCCTTATAGATGCACAGACTGACTACTATAAGTCTTTGCGTGAAAAAAATATTGCCGAGGCTGCGGAATCTAGGGTCTATGCAAATGAAGATCTTTATGAAAGTGCAGTGAACCCCGCTAGTATAAATCGGTTAGCCGCAGAGATGGGTGTGAGTCCCGATGATTTTAATGCCAAAACTCCTGTAGAGTCTGCACAAATTTTAGATGTATATATAAAGAGTATTGGAGCTTCCGATCCCAATGATCCAAGAATTGCAGAGCTTTTAGAAATGCAACAGGGTTATGAGAGTCGGGCCGCAGGACAAGCAGCCTTTGAGGGCAGAAGTTTCAATCCAAACATCGAGCTACCATATAGAGCGGCTCAGGCGGCTGCCGATGTAGGTCTTCCTGCTCTGCCTCCCTTTGGCAATTTTAACAACGTCCCACAAATGGGGTTTACACGAGATCAACTTCTTCAGGCAGATCAACCAATTATAAATTTTTTCAAGGAAGACCTCGTTAACGCAGGCAAGGCAACTGGAAGTTTTATAAATGAAGCAGGCAGGGCAACTGGAGGTTTTCTAAAAAATCAGCTGAGGTCTCAAGACAGTGAAGCCGGGAAGGGCTACAATCCGTATAATTAGTGGCTAATGTAAAGCCTAACAATATTGTTGTATGAGGTATCACCCACTAGGACCTGATTATCTAAGACAAAAAGAGGAAGAAGAACTAGCAAATAGTCCCTCGGATTCAAGTGTTGGATCAATGCTTGGTGGCCTCGGTGCCGAAGTGGGCATTGCTGGAACCTCTCAAGCTCTTGGTGCAGCTACAGGTATTGGCTATATACCAATAGCTTTTTCTGGTGGCTTTGCTGGAAGTGTAGCCAACCAAAAAATAAACGATGAGCCGTTCAATTTTGGAAGGGCGTTTGCCGCTGGTTTGGTCAACTTGCTTCCCGGTGCTGCTGGTATAAAGGCAGCAAGTAAGGCAGGTAAGGTTACAAAGCTTTTAGATAGTGCTGCAAAAGGGCTGAATCGGTATGGGTCCAAGACCATCTCTGGTGCAGTTAGGCGTGAGGCTTTCCGTGGATCAGCTCTTGGCGTATCTGAAATTACTGTAGAGAATTTAATAAACGATGGAGACCTTCCATCCCTTGATGAAGTGCTTCAGTATGGTGCAGGTGGTGCAGCTTTTGGTAGTTTATTCGGAGGCATATTGGGTAACTCAATGCAGAAGTCTCTTGGTAAAAACCTAGATGAAACTTCTATTCAGGTAGTAAAAGGGCTGACAGAAAGTTGGTCTACCATGAATGTTCCAAGGAAAAGAAAATTACTTGAAGAACTAGGAATCGGGTTTGATGAAAGATCTGCCACCAATGTAATTCCGGGACAACGTGCGTTACTTCCATCTTCAGTAGCTGGTTCTGAAAAAGAACTAGATAAACAGTTCAACGAAATTTTATCTCAAGCAAAGAATGGAGTTCTTAGTGAGGCAGCTTTGAAGGCTCTTATTTATGCAAGGGACCCCGTATCTGGAGCTGATGTACCTCAGTCAAATATTTTTATAAAAGCATTAAACGCATTTGCTCCCTCTAGAGTTTTGGGCAGAGAACTTAACAACAGAATTGATGAAATTCAAGGTGTTGTTCTTGAGTCTGAAAAGTTGGGAAACAACATTCGTCAGAAGGTAACGGCAGAACTTCAAAGAAATCCAGACTCAACTGTTATGGATGACATAAGGAAGTATGTTACGTCACCACATGAGGCTGGAGAGTTTGTTGAGGAGGCTGGCACAGAGCAACTGAGACATAGAGCTGGGTCATCCATGGGTGGCGATTTTGTAAGAAAAGCCAAACTTCCCGATTACCTAGAATACCTCAAGGGTGACCTTGACCAGTGGAAGGTAACTAGATCAAGACTACAGTCTGAACTTCTTGAGTTTGTAGATCCCAAAACTATGGACGGTTTTGTTGGTAAGGAAGATTCGTTGGCTATACGTGCAATGCTTGAAGAAGCTGGCGGGGATATGTCCAACAAGAATAGTATCATTGACTCAATGAGGTTTCAAAACTATCTAGCAACAGAGTATAGATTGTTTGAAGATGCTAATTATGTTCCTAGTAAAGAGTCCAAAGGAAAGCTTATTAATTGGATTTTAAAGAGAGATAAGTCTTTTAAGAACAAAGACTATTTTGAGTCAAACGGTGATAAGATAACAAGTCCGGGAAGAATACTTCAGAAGAAGAGGGAAGAGATAGAGCAGTATATAAACAAAAAGTATTTAACTAAATCAGCAAATCCTAAAACAAGAGTTTCATTGCTCAACGAGGGCAAGGGAGCATTAGAAGAGTTTAGAACAAGTGATGTTCTTCTTAGCAGAAAGGAATCCCTTCCAGATGAACTAGTTGAGTTTCTTGGCGGAGAACTTGTTAATCCCCTTACAGGTAAAGCGGATACAGCCGAACAAATGTTTGGCACAATCAGCAAGCTGGCAAAGCGTATTGCTGGATTTAGGAGTCAAGAAATATTATTAAGAGATCTTCAACAGCAAGGGAAAATAAATATACTTTCTATAGATGGAAAGACTCAGGATATTCCTAGAATCCCATTTAATAATGCTAAAGTAATAAACCTGTTTGGCGGAAATGTACAAATATCAGCTCCCGAAGAAGTAGCTGATGCTATAATGGCAATTTCACACTCTGGACTTGCTAAAAACATTTCTGGTGTAGCACAAGATTCAACCAACGGATTTGCTAAGGCTTTAAAAGATTTATATGGAGTGGGTGTTGGTGCAAGTAAGGCCGTCAAGGTTATAGCTAGTCCAATATCCTACTCAACCAACGCTATGGGTGGAGCCGTTGCAGCTTTGGCCTCTGGAAACTTTAACCTAATTGGGACGGATTTGTTTAAAGGGATTAGAATGGGCCTTGATGAATTTGGAGACATTCAGGGAGTGGCTGAACCGATTGGAAGAGCCGTGTCAAAAGCATCCAGAGTTGGGCTTAAGTCAAAGGAGATGCAGTTGCTTTTGGATGACGTAGGTAAGATGCGTAGGTATGGAATGATGGGGGCAGATGTTTCCACCGCTGATACCGTAAGAGCTTTGGGTGATGGCAGGATGGGACAGTTTGCTAACAAGGTGTTTGATCCTCTCAGTAAGGGATACCAAGTTACGGACAACGCTTATCGTTATGTTGTTTGGAAGGGCAACATGAAGAAGATGAAGAAGATTTTCCCCAAGCCATCAGGTATGTCCGACAGTAAATATCTTGAAGAGATTGAAAGAGGAGCAGCCTTCCTGACAAATGACACATACCAAAACTACAACAAGCTTAATAAAACTTTTAAGTGGGCTTCTTCCGCTGGTATAGTTCCTCCGTTTGCCGCCTTCACTGGAGAGCTTTATCGCAACCTGTTTAATAATGTTAGAACCATGATTAAGATGGGTAAGGGTACATTTGGAGATGACTTGGGACTGAGCCAAGAACTCTTGTCAAATGCCAACAGGTCTGCGATGACAAAAGAACTTGCTCTTCGTTCAACCATGTTGGGTGCTCTCTCTGCTGGATTTGGTTACTCGGTTAAAAGCTACAACGATGCAAACGGAGTTGACTCCGAAAAGATGGAGGCACTCAAGAATACTGTCATACCAGACTATGACAGGGACAAGGACTTGATTATAAACATGAACCCAGATGGAAGATCTGGAACATATATAAATGCTTCCTATATAAACCCGTTTTCTGAATTCAATTCCATTGCAAATGCGGCTCTTAGTGGTAAAGGCACGGTCAATAGCATTAAAGAGGTTTCAGCTATTTTAGCTGACAGGTTTATTGGAAAGGGTTCTTTTGTTTTTCAAGGTCTTGGTGATGTAACCAGAAACCAAGATGAGTATGGTAGGCCAATTACTTTAAAGGAGGACGGCCTTGGAAGGCTTTATGATCGTTCATCTTATTTACTTAAAGAGTTGTTTACTCCTAGTGCTGTTGGTGAACTTGATAAGTGGGTAGAAACGCTCAACGGAACCGGAGACTATACAGAGAATCAGCTCGTTCTCAGACTGATGGGTGTCAGGCAAACGTCATTCAACGTAAAAGATAACACAAGGTATAAAATCAATCCATCCAATCAAAACATGAGACTTATTAAAAGTCGCTACAACAATTTGGATGAGAACACTCCCGAAGACGTAAGGCAAAGAGCTTACCAGCAAGCTAACAAAAACAGGGACGCATCAATGGATAAGTTGATGACTGTCTATGATTCCCTGAAAACTCTTGGTCTTAGTGATGATGAAGCTATCAAGACATTCAAAGATAGCAACGTATCCAACTCGGACGTAATTCAAATATCTCAGAACAAAACTAAGCCAATTGATTACGTCAAAGCTACTACAATGTCTGATGCTTATGAAGCCATTGAAGGAAGCACGTTTGCAGAGACAAGGAGAAACATCTTAGCCAATACCAAGGGCAACATCAAAGTACGCAAGGCTCTCCTGTCCAAGCTCAAGCAGGAACAAACCTATTCCAGAAGAAACATCAGCGAGTTTGATAGAAGCTTGCTAAGTTTGGGGGCTTCCGAAAGAGCTGAGATGCTGATGAATGTTCTTGGTGTAGGTGCAACCAACTCAGTTTTGATTAACGAGTATCGCAGGAAGGGCATCATTACTGACGATGTAATGAAGGCCATGCGGCTTAGGGGTTCACTTGCCTCCTACTAAAAAATAAAGGCCGGGTATTACCCCGGCCCCGACGGATTCAATAAGGGAAAAAGATTAAACCCCTCCAGAGATTACTCGTCTGGATTACCGTCTAAAGTTTTTTCCTCTGAGGAGTCTTCCGCAGGAGGATTGAGTTGCTTATCAAGCTCCTCGCGTTGCTCATCACCCATCTCATCAATGGCTTTGAATGCTTGTTGCTTGAGTACATTAGCACATCCCACAACAGTCAATGAGGATGTGACCAAATCTTTAACTTGGTCAATAGTTGCCGTGTTAATAAGATAGTTGGCGTAGTCTTGTTTTAGTTTATCTAGGTCCATTATTATTTTGTTTTTGGATTTTGGTTTCAAGGAGAGCTAAAGCTCTCCAAGCAACAGCCACATAGTCTTCTTCAATTAGATGACGCATGAGGCAGTCGTGGTGATCGTTGGATTTATCAAACTCCCAGTACAAAGGTTTGAGAGGATCGCAATGCTTCTCGTTGCCAGCATAAGATTGCCGTGCCACTGCTGCAATTGCATTGGGAAAGGGGGAGAGTACGCCTGAATATATGGGCCACTTCTTTCTTTCTTCACTATCTTTTGGCAACACCACAACTTTATGCTGTGGTTCCGATCTTAATATTGTCATAGCGATATAAACTTAACCAAGTTCAGGGGACACAGATAGAAATCTTGTGTCATATCCTCATATCTTTTGTCTGTTATTTTTTGAGTGTACCAGCTTTTACTAGTGTCGCTCATCACCAGAGCGGCATGAGTCTTTTCATTGTTCAGTATGTAGTAACAATGAGGCTTTGGGTTGGCCCCGTCAAACGAATGTTTGGCACAAACTATAAATTTTTCCCCGAAGGGCCAGTCACTTCTGTTGGTGAAATTAACTCCCAGCTTCTTTACCTCAACTCTTAGCTGTATATACAAGTCCCCTCGATCAGAGAAGTCATCCCAGTTCTCTCGACACTTTATGTAGTTTGTCGGGTTGACAGTTACGGTGTGTCCTTTGCCAGCAAGTCTGTCGGCTATCATCCAAACCGCATTGTGACTTTCCTCTAAGTGTTTCTTAAATCTTTGCTGGTCGTTCATTTCTTTTTTCTCTTTGCGTTCTCTTCCTTTGTCTTGGCCTTGTGTGCTTCTTTGCTGACTGCCTGTAGGTTTTCTTTTCCGCAGAACAATCTAGGAAGAAGCTCGTTCCAATTGTAGCCAAGATATTTAGTTTTGCGTCCCCACTTTTCGGGGATTACCGGCTCGATGTGATCGACCTGCATCTCCTTTGCCGGGAAAAGATCCTTGGTAATGGCACAGCGATACATCTTCCGCATCCTTCCGGTCTTAGGGTTCTTCTGGCTTTCAACAAACGACTCATTGAGTGTTTGATATTTGGGAGCCCACCTCCTAGTCCCTGATCTAACACAGGACATCATGAACGATCTTAGTCTAGCCTCGGTCCAAACCTTCATCTCATTTTGTTCACCGAGTCATAGAACATGAAGCAACTGATGGCATCATCCAGTGCCTTGGCCTGTGCCTGCTCAGTCCACGTCTTGACATGGGTGTCTCCGTTGTTGGTGTTGATGATAACGGTGTGGATTGGTGGGTCATAGTCTAGGTAGCTGGCAATCTTTACCATCCTAGATTCCGAAGCTAGTTGCATAGCATCTTTGTGGTATGCTTTGCGGGTAATGTCCTGATGCTCTGCCACCTCCCTTGTCTTGTAGTCAAACAGGGAAAGCTTACCATTGTGTACGGCCAATAGGTCAATCGTTCCTGCCGTGTTAAATTCTTGGTCGCTGTTGGAAATAACTCCCTCAACTTCCACCACCTCTAGGTCTTGGTCATCTGCCCATTCAATGAAAGGCATGACAAATGGTTCCCAAGATGGGGGGCACTGACCCCCGCAAATGGTAGTTTCTAAATGCTTGTGGCATTCGGTTCCCCAAGAAGATGATGTCACTTCCTCACCTGTCTTCGGGTGAACCCTCATTCCCCACATCATCTCCATGATTTTCTCCTCACTGAGATGCGGGTGTTCCTTGCTGAGTTCTATTGCTTTCTTGGTTCTCCAAGTTTCAAAGAACGGATCGGGAAAAACCTTCAGCTTCTCGGTAACGCTAGCAACAATGGCTTTGCCACTATTCTGGGATTCCCTCCTTGCCTGAAAGGCAGTGGATAGGTCATCCCGAAGGAAGCCTGAGTCTTTTTTTATTTCATAAAAATGTGCCATAATATAAAGCGGGGGCCGGAGCCCCCGCAGTTTAATTAGAATGGTGCCCCTTCCTCCTGAACCAAATCTCGGCCCTCTTGGATGGCTTCCCTCACTTCTAGCAAGTCCTTTGCAATGGAGAATACAATGTGTTTGAATTGTTCATTGTATCCACCGCTCTTGAACGTGCTGTCTTGAGCTGCCACTTGGCTTGCTTGGTTGATGCAAGCTTGAATGGCAATCTCTCTGCCTTTGTCTACTCCGCTACCGCCATTGCTGGAGTAGTTCGGTCGTTTGTAGAACGTCTCGGTTCCATCACTGGACTGGTGTCCGGTGTAGCCTTGACTGTCCTGTGGAATCTCTCTTGGTATTGAGATTTTCCATTTGGTGTGACCCTTTGGGGTCTTGTATGTGCTGTCGGTTGCCTCTACTGTGGCTCCCGCCTCTGCCCAACGAGGGGCTTTGCTTTTGCCGTTGGCAACTCCTTTTGTGCCATCGTCAAATTCTAACCAGAACCCCCAGAGGTCCCCGTTAGGTGTGCTTCTTGGTTCATCTCCCATGAGACGCACCGTTTTTATGGTTTTTATCTGTGACATATATATTTAGTCTACGTTGTACCAATACTCATCCTCTGGTGAGAGGGTAGAGATTGGGCTTGTTTGGAATAGCCGGGTTTTGGTATCGAACCAAAGGTCGCGGCTAAAGTTGACCCCGCTGTTGCGTTGCTTGAAGCAGGTGAAAGTGGCATCGCCTTGCTTTTTGAATTTGTCCTGCTCTTCCGCACTTCCGTTGGACATTGCCAACTCCTTGGCAGTGTTGCGGTGCATACTGCAAATGGTGTGGCTAGCCTGAGACAGTTCCTGACTGCCCAGAATAGATCCCGGACTGGTAGGGGCATACTTAGTACCCCCGTTCTCTTTACTTTTTGCATCGGCGTGAGCTATCAGGACAATGGAAAGCTGGTGCTTAACCGCTGTCCTAGCTAAGTCCTTACTGATAAGACCTTGCTGTTCAAAGTCAAGCTTCGGTGCAAGGTAGCTAAAACTATCTATCAATATGGTGTTAATCCCATACTTTTGTTTAGCCAATATAATCTCTGCCTTCAGTCCTTCCCAGTTGTTTCCACAGTCTCGGAAGTTGGTGTCATCTATGAAGAAGATGTTCTCTCCTAGTTCATCAGCAACTTGAGAACACTGCTCATGCTTGGGTTCCTCTCCAAGGAGTTGTGTTCCTAGTTGGAGCATCATGTTCTCAATGGGAACCTCAAAGGATACGGCCATGCACTTAGTGCCAGTGCTGGCTAGGTGGAGTAGTAGCTGGTATGCTATCTGGCTCTTGCCCGATCCGGGGATACCTATGATAGTGAACAGCTCGCTTTCCCTCAATGACAGGGGCATATCTTGGAAGCACCAATTCTTCCATTCCCTCTCCCTCTCTTGTTGGGTGACACAATCCTGCATCTGCAATACAAAATCGTTGGGCCTTACCAATGCCTCTGGCTCGTTGCCCTTGGCACTATCCATGAGCTTCTTTAGATCGTCCTCAGTGGGGTGATCCTTGACCAACCAATCGTTCACATCATTGTGTGGCTCCGGTATCTCAATCCGGTAACAGCGGTCCGCTGAGAGCCTCTGAGAGAGTTTGATAAACATCTGCTGACCTGCGTCATCCATGTCGCTGGCAACGTAGATGCGTTCCATCCTAGTCAGCATCTCAAAGCAGTTCTCAATCCACCCGTGGTTGCTTGCTGATGGTACAGCAATGACAGGAATGTTGCTCTCCTTCTGCATCTGGTGCAGGGACATACAATCAATCTCCCCCTCGCAGATGATAAGCTCTCGGTCATCCTCCCCAACTAGGTGCAGTCCAAACGGTGTGTTGAAAACTGGTTGGGTGGAATAGATTTGTTTCTTGTTTCCTATGCGGGTGATGCACGTATACTTGAGCATCCGACAACGGCCCTCGGTATCATAGAGCGGAGCTCCCCACCAGTGAGAGCCATTCTTTTCCTCGGCAAAGATGTTATACTTACCAAGGGTACGCTCGTTGATACCCCGCTTCTCCACCATGTACTTGTGAACCTCGCTGCCCCTGAGAGCAGTTTCGGGGAGTGCTTTCACCTCAACTCTCTCCTCTGTCTTGACCGTTCTGATTTGCTCAAAGCCGCAGAACTTGAGAGCCCATCTCATTGTCTCTGAGAATGATCCACCCAGCTTGCGGTGGCACAGCTCTAGGATGTTGCAACTCTCTCCGGTCTGGTGATCCTTGGCAACGTAGACAGAGGAATTCTTGGCCTTGAATACATTGCAAGACCTGCCCTCGGCATCGCCCCGCAAGTCGGCCATGACATACCGACCTCCTGCTTCCCTCTTTGCTCCGGGAAACATATCGGCCATTAGCCTATCAATTTTGGAACTCAGTTCCCTTTTTATTTCATCAGGTGTTTTCATATTTTAATATGCAAAGGTTCGTTTTGTTCTCTTGGTTCAGGTTTTAGCATCTTATCAATGATAACTCCGGTGCAACACTGCTGCTCATAGGCTAGGCGGTGCAAAAGATCATGAGTTTGGGGGCTGATAGTTGTCTGCAATCTCACCCTGTCTCCGGGCATCCACTTGCGTGGCCTGCCTCGTCTCTCTTTTCTATTTTTGTATCTGACAAGAGCTAAATCCCTGTCCGATGGATTGTTTTCTGTCAACTGCTGTTTAGTTTTTTTGTTTTCGGTCATACTTTTTTAGGTTTATCGGTTGGTTTTAATAATGGATCGACTGCTTCTGTCACTCCGGTGAGTCGCTTTGCAAACTTGGAGTCTGTCTCCTTCCACTCCATCACCTGTTTGTCTGCATAGATGCAGGACAGATGATGCCTGTTGGAATACCATCCAATGCTGGGCCATGCCGCCATTGGAATTTTACTGGCTAGATGGATTGAAACAAACCTCGCTTCTGCGGTGTGCTGGTCCCTCCTTCTGCTTAATATTTGTTCAAGGGGTATGCCGTACCACTCTGAAACTGCGGTGAACACAGCCTCAATCTTCCCCTTCATCTTTTCTGTTGGTTCATACTTCATTTGAAATTAAGTGCTTCTGGATTGAATCCATTCTCTATGGCTGCTGCGTCCCAAGCTCTTGCCGCCTCCTCTTCGTCATCAAAGTATCCGAGGTATTTATTTTTCTGATCAACCGTGATGCGAGCCCTCCACTTTTTCCTATCTTTCATCCAGCAAACACCCCGAAATTTAGATGTTACTCCCTCTCTTTTCTTTGAATAGCTTTTAAGGTTTTGGGAGCACGTCACCATCCTTAAATTGTCAACGTGGTTATTAGTCCTCTCCCCATTGATGTGATCCACTTGCAAGGACTTGTCCCAATCGGGAAGGAAATGCTGGGCCACAAGGCGAGCAACGTAAAAAGATTTAGTCCTTTTATTTTTATACAAAAGAACGTCAATGTACCCCTTGTTGTTCATTCTATCTGCCATAATCCTAGTCTTGCCATGCTTCAAGGACATGACTCTCCCTTGGTTGGATATTCGGTACACTCCCTCATAGCCAATAACATCTTTCCATATTTCTTCTTTCATAATAATTCTTGGTAAATTCTTGGTAACTTATAACAAAACTCCTAGTCAGTAAGTAACTCTTGGTTACTCTAACAGACTATAACTTTCTCTTGGTAATATAATACTAGGATAGGGTAACTTACGGTTACTACCCCCTTTGGGGGCTTGCTGACGGTTACCACCCCCCGGTAATGTGACGGTGAACAGGTTGGAGTTGTCCATCCTTCTCTTGATTGTAACGAGCTTGCGTTTCTGAAGCCTTGTAAGCACCCTAGAAACGCTTTTCGGGTGAAGGCCGGTATCTTTCCCTATCTTTGAGGTGGAAGGGTAGCACAGGCCATTGTCTGGGTTGGCATAGTGGGCCAAGCACAGAAGGACAAGCTTGTCTGTTGAGGGTAAGGGGATAGCCCAAACCCTCCGTTCCAATTCAAACGACATTTCTTATGCGCCGTGATAGCAATCGTCAAAACACGCCTCAGCCCGATCTTCTTCATACTGATCCCTCGCTTCTTGCTCGGCAAGACCTATAAGGTCAAAGACCTTTGAGTCGGGAAGCGTATCTAATATCTCTTCCCCGTCTTCCCAAACCTCGGCAATGAGCCGCTCGCTTAGGTCAATCTTGACAAGGTAGTCTCCTATTTCAAACTCTCTCATCGGGATAGGTTGCCCTCCCCAGCTTGGAGTTGATCTTGCAAGTTGTTGTAAACCTTCCCCAGTCTATCCATGCCATCAATCTCTCCTTGATACTTGGCATCGGTCAGGTCATACCTTATTAGGTTTGGCAATATCCTAAGCCAAGACTCGGCAACGGACAATTGCATATCCACTGATTCCCGTGCGTCAGGGTCTCCCCAGTTGTCTCGCACATCTTCCCTTGCTCCTTCAATCATTTGAAGGGCTTCGTTTATTCTTTCTTCGGTTGTCATATCTTTCCTTTTATTAGTGGGGCAATGCCCCGTTCAGTTATTACTAGAGTTGAAAAACCCTAGCTTTGCAAGCTCTTTTTTAACTTTGTTCCAATGGGGTTGCGTTGCCTCCAGTTTCCGGTGACCGTTCGGCCCCCCGTTATGAATGCGAGTCCAGTCTTCAATTGTTGGTTGCCTTCCCAATCTCTTAGGGGTTGCATATCTTCCCATATAACATTGAATAATTAGTTCAGCCCGTTCAGGATTGAACGCATCACTATGTTCAAAGGGCTTG
>Ga0181400_1000691_pt1 | contig 14484 bp, 16 predicted proteins | sample 23SPOviralmetaG_FD_130129 | JGI IMG/M metagenome (GOLD analysis project Ga0181400, IMG submission 130129) | Marine viral communities from the oligotrophic San Pedro Time Series (SPOT) site, San Pedro Channel, CA, USA - 23 SPOT_SRF_2011-06-22 | ecosystem: Environmental > Aquatic > Marine > Strait...
GGCAAAAACATATCAATACTGTGTAGCAGAAAACTGGGGAAAGGGTTTCATCGATCACGTTGAATCTCAAAGAATCACGTTTGCTGGCTATCCTGGAAATGTTTGGCAAGTTCCTGCATACAATAAACACGGTAATCTTTGGATTGCTAAAGTTGCAGGTACTGTAAAAACAAGAGATGAAGCACAAGCGATTGTTGATGCAGAGGTTCAAGCAGCACAAGCTGCGTGGGACGCTTTACCTGATGCTGAAAAAGCACCAGCAGTAGAGTCTAACACAAGACCTACTGACATAACATTAGAGGACTAAAAATTAAATGGCTGAGTATAAAGAAATACATGGCACAAAAATTCGGAACTATACGACTAATCCCGATAATCCGATCGTGGGAGAGGTGTGGTATAATGCGACGTCTAATGTCTTAAAGTTTGATGCAAACAATGTAACATCAGCTGGAAGCTGGTCTTCAGGAGTTAGCCTAAATACTGCTAGAGCATATTTAGGATCAACAGGTATTCAAACAGCTGCATTAGCAATTGGAGGAACTACTGCAACCCCAGCAACAGTTGCAAATGTTGAAGTTTACGATGGATCTGGTTGGACAGAAACAGGAGATTTAAACACTGCTAGATGTATGTTAGGAGCATCAGGTACGACCACAGCAGCATTAGCTTTTGGTGGGAATACTGGTTCGGTTCCATCAACAACTGATACAAATATAAACGAATCTTTTAACGGAAGTAATTGGACAGAAACTACTGATATGAACACAGCAAGAAGAGCGTTAATTGGTTGTGGTACTTCTACAGCAGCATTAGGTTTTGGTGGAAGAAACGGAGGTTATTCAGCATTAACAGAACAGTGGAATGGAAGTAACTGGACTGAAGTAAGTGATTTAAATACAGGAAGACAAGAATTAAGTGGTACAGGAGACGTCACTGCAGCGTTAGCTTTTGGTGGACAAGTTCCTAGTGGTCCTGGAAATTCTGGAGCAACGGAGTCTTGGAATGGTTCTGCTTGGACAACAGTACCTGCAACACTAAATAAACCCAGAGGAACTGGAAACTCATCAAAAGTTTCTGCTTTAACTGCTTTATTTTTTGGAGGAGATCAACCGGTGCCTCCAGGAAGAACAGCTGAAACTGAACTTTATAATGGAACATCTTGGGTAGAACAAAATGACATGTCTCAAATAAGAAGAAATTTAGGAGGTGCTGGATCTGGTGGTACATCTGCATTAGCTTTTGGTGGAGAAGTAGCTCCAATTACAGCAGTAACAGAACACTGGACAGGTGCAGGTGCACCGATCGGTGCATGGGCTACAGGTGGAAGTTTAAACACAGCTAGAAAAGAAACAACAGGAGTTGGAATTCAAACAGCTGCTTTAATTATAGGGGGATCTTCATCTCCTAATGCATTAGTTGAATCTTATAACGGAACAAACTGGACTGAGGTTGGAGATTTAACTACAGGTAGACTAGCTCTTTCATCTGCTGGAACTCAAACATCAGCACTAGCTTTTGGTGGGGAACCACCTATAACTGGAAAAACAGAGTCTTGGGCTGGTTCAAGTTGGACTGAAACTACAGATTTAAATACAGCTAGAAAACTTCCCGGTGGTGCAGGATCAAGTAATACCAATGCTTTATGTTTTGGAGGAGATGAACCACCTTATTCAGCATTAGCAGAAAAGTGGGATGGTAGCAGTTGGACTGAAGTTGGAGATTTAAATACTGCCCGAAGAGGTTTAGGATCTTCAGGAAAATTAAATACAGCAGCTTTAGCATTTGGAGGACAAAATCCAAGCGGAGCACTTGGAAATACAGAAAGTTGGAATGGAACTAATTGGACAGAAGTTAATAATTTAAATACATCAAGAATATTTTTAGCTGGATTTGGTACATACACATCAGCTATAGGTGCAGGAGGTAACCCTCTTACAGCTAAAACAGAAGAATGGAATGGAGCTGCTTGGGTTGAAGTTGCAGATTTAAGCACTGCAAGAATACAATTAGGTGGAGCTGGAGCAGACAATACTTCAGGAGTAGTTTTTGGTGGAGAAGCATCACCTGGTGCTTCCGCAGCAACAGAAGAGTGGAGTGGTTCAACAACAGTAACTAAAACGGTAAGTACGGATTAATTATGGCAACATATAAAGAAATACGCGGATCACAAATAGAAGTAGTATCAACAGATCCATCAAATCCTGTCGAAGGACAAGTTTGGTATAATACAACTGATAATGCTTTAAAAGGATTAGCAGCTACAACTACAGGATCTTGGGCTACAGGTGGAACCATGAATACAGCAAGAAATTCTTTAGGGGGTGCTGGAACTCAAACAGCAGCGTTAGGTTTTGCTGGTCAACCGCCAAATACAGGAGCAACAGAATCTTATAATGGAACTAACTGGACTGAAGTTAGTGATATGGCTTCTAGAAATGGTGTAGGATCAACAGGAACTCAAACTTCAGCAATAGCTTTTGGTGGAGAAGGTGGATCACCTAATCCAAAAAATGAAACAGAACTTTGGAATGGATCTAATTGGACTGAAGTTAACAATTTAAATAGTGCAAGTAAATATAGAGGAGGATCAGGAGCAGATAGTACATCAGCTTTGGCTTTTGCAGGTATTGGTCCAGACAATTCTTCTGATTTTGCAAACACAGAAATTTGGAATGGAACTAATTGGACTACAGTTAATAGTATGAATGAAGCAAAACATAACCTAACAGGTTCTGGAACAAGCACTGCAACAGTTGCATTTGGTGGAACACCTGGATCAAAAGACAGTACAGAACTTTGGAATGGAACTAACTGGACTGAAGTTAACGATCTTAATACTGGTGGATTTACTAGAGCGGCTACAATAGAAAGTTCAACAGCAGCTTTAGCCATGGGAGGACAAGCTCCATCAGGCCCTTCGACTTTAACAGCAACAGAGTCTTGGAATGGGACTAATTGGACTAATGACACAAACATGCCTGCAGCAAAAGCTTATGGAGCTGGAGCAGGAACATCTACTGCTGGAATAACTTTTGGTGGTGCAACATCGACTTCTCCAACAGCAACAACATTTGAATATACAGGCCCAGGCCCTGTAACAAAAACATTTACCGACTCATAAGACTTGTAATATATTTTAGATAGTATATATAAGAAACAACTATAAAGGATAAAGCTATGAAAAAAGACGTTAAAGAAGTAATACAAGGTGAAGAACCACATTTAAATAATCTATTAACACAAGAAGATCTATCATCTTTTAAAGGTATGGTAGACGAGCTTAGAGACACTTGGACCAAGAAACAAATGTTTCGAACAGAAACAGAAGCAAGGTTTTCTGTATTACAAGATAATAGATATCCAACCAAAGCATCAAAATATTGGCAGTGTGTTAGAGAACAGTCATCATACTTAGATAACCTAATGACCTTATCGTTTGATTATAGAAGAAACGAAGCAAAGATTAAATGGTTAGAAGGTAAAGTTGAAAAAGAAGAAGATGAATATAAAAAAACTAAATATAAAATAGATTTAGACGAAGCTATATTTGGTAAAGCTTCTATGGAAAAAGTTGCTAAACATAGAATGAGAGAAATTAAAATGTGGTCTAAATTAAAAGGTGAATTTAATGATGGATCGTTTAATGACAAAGATGTTAATCAACATCAGTTAGAATCTTATGGTATGCAATATCACGAAAAAGCAAAAAGTTTAAATGCAAATTCTAGTGAAGCTGAGGTGTTTAATGTAATGGGACAACTACAATCATTACAAAGAATTAAAAAATCTGGTGAATTAGAAAGCAGTTACACAGAGAAAGAACAAATTGAACAACATGGAAAACCTAAAGTTTGATTTTATATTTTTAGGTCAATCTGTTTTAAAGTATCAAGTGCCTTTTGATATATTTATTACGATTAATCAAATATACGAACAAAATTTTAATAACCTTACACCTGCTAATAGTCAGTTAGTAGGTAAGATAAAAAATGAACACTCATTGTTTTATCAAGGGGTTGATCAAACAAAAATGAAAAATCATAATGTATTGCCTAAAAATGTTACAGATTATTTTATGACTGTGTTTAAACATTATTTAACATTTAATAAAATTAAAGATTACGACCTACATCTTAATTCTATTTGGGTTAACGAAATGAAACAACACGAATACAATCCAGCACATATTCATAGAGGTATGTTGTTTACAGGTCTATCAAGTGTAATGATTTTAAAATTGCCATCAACATATGGTAAAGAATACTCAGCAGGACACATAAAACAAAATGGTAGATTACAGATATTAGGTGCAGCTAATGGTCAGTTTGCAAAGATAGATTATCAACCACCGATGGACCTTAGAGATTTTTATATTTTTCCTTATGATATGAGACATACAGTATATCCATTTAATGGGACCACTGAGACTAGACGAACTCTTGCTGCAAACTGTGATGTACAGTTTGATCCAATAAAAAATAGAGGTGCATTATAATGGATAAACAATATTACATAGATAATCATATAGGTATATTTAAAAACTTTATGTCTAATGAATTGATAAATGATTACACAAACTATTTTAATAAATGTGAACAACAAGGTGCAGTGTATCCAAGACAAGTAGATGAAACGTTAATATCAGATCATGCAATCGATACTATAAGAGATACTAATGTTCCCATGACTTACAATAACAAACCTTTTATAGATATGTTTTTTAAAGATGTGTATCCTCTGTATGTTCAAAAATATTCATACTTAAAAAAGTTGGCTACACATAATATATTAGAAGTAAAGATACAAAAAACTAAAGTTGGAGAAGGTTATCATATGTGGCATTGTGAAAATGCTGAAATGAAAGCTAGAAATAGAATACTAGCTTTTAGTGTTTATCTTAATGATGTTGCAGAAGGTGGAGAGACAGAATTTTTATATCAAAAATGTAGGTTTAAACCTGAAAAAAATACACTATTAGTTTGGCCTTCACAATTTACACACGTTCATAGAGGCAATCCCCCTCTGTCGAATGACAAATATATAATAACGGGATGGGTAGAATACGGATATTAATATGATAACAGAACCACGTTGGAAATCTTACATAGTTGAGACAACACGACCAATCTTTACACCTGAACAATGTCAAATAATTATTAAAGCAGGTAGAAGCGAACCTAAAAACGATGGACATATTGGAGGTAATCAAGGAATTAAAGGTGGAGTCCATGATACTAAAACAAGAACTTCACATATAAGTTGGATACCATTTAAAAAAATGACAGATATGTATAAAGACATAGAAACAATTATGAAAACTACTAATGGTAATCATTTTGGTTTTGATGGAATGACAATTACAGAATATGCACAGTACACAGAATATCCAGAAGGAGGATTTTATGATTGGCATGTAGATAATGATGTAAACATGGCTAATGAACCACCGGTTCGAAAAATATCTATGACTTGTTTGTTATCTCCTGAGAATGAGTTTGAAGGTGGGGATTTAGAATTAATGTCTGAAGGTAAAGTTGCAAAAATAAAACAAGGACACGCAGTATTTTTTGCATCTTTTATAAGACACCGAGTGACACCCGTAATACGTGGTAATAGAAAATCTTTAGTTATGTGGTTTGGAGGCACACCATTTAAATAATGTATAGAGATTTACATTTTCCAACGCCTGTCTATATTGCAGATATAGAACACCCAACTCTTAATCAAGAATTAGAAAGAGATATTGTAGCTTGGTCTAAACAAGATAAAGGTATAGTTAGAACTAATGTACAGGGTTGGCATTCAACTACTAATATGGCAGAGTTACCACAATTTAAAAAACTGGTTGATATGTTATATGCGTGTCAAAAAACAATATACGAACAAGAACATTATGAAAGTGAACCAGTATTAGGTAATATGTGGGCTAATATAAATCCACCAGGTGGAATGAACAGAGCACATCAACATCCTAATTCGTTATGGTCAGGTGTATATTATATTAAAGCACTTAAAAATTCAGGAAATTTAAAAATAGATGATCCAAGATCAGTTGCTTGTATGTCTAGACCAAGACAAAAAGATGGAGAAAAACCTGCACGATTATTTAGAGAAACACATTATGAGCCAATTGCTGGAAGATGTATTATGTTTCCCTCTTGGTTAATGCATTGTGTTGACCCTAATAATTCTAATGATATAAGAATATCAGTGTCTTTTAATTTTTTACAAAAGTGTATGATGGTATGAGTTTTAAAGATAAAAAATATCAAGTAATAAAAAACGCTGTATCATACGATTTAGCTAATTTTATATTAAACTATTTTTTACTTAAACGAGATACAGCAAGTTATATGTATCAACATAACATACACTCACAGTCCCCAATACTTGGAACATGGACCGATAAACAAATACCTAATACTTATTCATGTTATGCTGATTTTGCTATGGAAACTCTTATGGTTAAAATGTTACCAGTAATGAAAGAACATACTGGATTAGATTTAATACCAACATACTCTTATGCTAGAGCTTATAAAAAAGGAGATTGTTTACACCGACATAAAGATAGACCTAGTTGTGAGATATCTACAACAGTTAATTTAGGAGGAGACCCTTGGCCTATATTTATAGATGGTACAGGTGCTAATAATGTTATTAACGAAAGACAAAATGTTGTAAAACCCAATGCTCCTGCAGGCACAAAAGTCTTGCTTGAAGTAGGAGACATGCTAGTATATAGTGGCTGTGAACTTGAACATTGGCGAGAGCCTTTTGACGGGAACATTTGCGGTCAAGTATTTCTACATTATAATCATGTGAATGGCCCATTTGCTGATAAAAATAGATTTGACGGAAGACCTATGTTGGGTCTACCATCATTTGTAAAATAGTATTATAATGAGGTTATATGTTACAAAAATTAGGATTTGTACCTGGGTTTAATAAACAAGTCACAGAGACCGGGGCCGAGGGACAATGGTTTGATGGCGACAATGTTAGGTTTAGATACGGCACTCCAGAAAAAATTGGTGGTTGGACACAGCTAGGAGCAGATAAACTAACAGGTGCAGCTAGAGCTATTCATCAATGGGATGATAACGCTGGTATTAAATACTCAGCAATAGGAACTAATAGAATTTTATATGTGTACTCAGGGGGTACGTATTATGACATACACCCTATAAGAGCTACACTTACAGGTGCTAATTTTACAAGCACATCAGATCAAAATATAATTACAATTACATGTACAGGCGCACATGGATTGGCAGAAAAAGATATTGTAATGTTAGACAGTGTAACTATTCCTGCATCATCAAGTTTTGATGCTACGGATTTTGAAGATAAAAAATTTATGGTAACTGCCATACCTACAACTACAACTTTTACTATTACAATGGGGTCTACAGAAACTGGCACGCCAATGAGCGCAACAGGATCTACGTCTGTTTTATGTTACTACCACGTAGGACCAGCACAACAACTCGGAGGTTTTGGTTGGGGTACAGGTCTATACGGTGGAACAGCTTTAGGAGCAGCTACAACTACATTGTCAACTGCTATAACAGATTTAGTAACAACAGATATTGTGTTAGCAAACACTGCAGCTTTTCCATCATCAGGAGAAATTAGAATTGGTACAGAAGATATAAGTTTTACAAGTAACAATACCTCTACAAATACTTTAAGCGGAGGAGCAAGAGGAGTTAACGGAACAACAAAAGCAACACATAGTGGTGGAGCAAGTGTTTTAAACATATCAGATTATGTTGCATGGGGTGACCCGTCTAACGCTGACTTTACAATTGATCCTGGAATGTGGGTATTAGATAACTATGGAACAAAATTAATTGCACTTATTTATAATGGTCAATGTTTTGAATGGGATGCTTCTGCTGGAAATGCTACATCTACTAGAGCAACACTATTAGCTAATGCACCAACAGCGTCACGTCATGTATTGGTATCTACACCGGATAGACACTTAGTATTTTTTGGTACAGAAACTACAGTAGGTAATACTGCTACTCAAGACGACATGTTTATAAGATTTTCATCTCAAGAAAGTATTGATGAAACAGATTCTTACACAGTCAAAGCAAACAATACTGCAGGCACACAAAGACTTGCAGATGGTTCTAAAATTATGGGAGCTATTAAAGGTAGAGATGCAATTTATGTATGGACCGACACAGCATTATTTCTTATGAAGTTTGTAGGCCAACCATTTACATTCTCATTTGAACAAGTAGGAACTAACTGTGGATTGTTTGGTAAGAATGCATGTATAGAAGTTGATGGTTCTGCTTATTGGATGTCCGAGAATGGATTTTTTACTTACGATGGTCAATTAAAATCTATGCCATGTCTTGTTGAAGATCATGTTTACGATGATATTAATGCTGTATCTAGAGACCTTATTAATGCAGGTTTAAATAATTTGTTTGGTGAAATAACTTGGTTCTATTGTACATCTGCATCGGATTCTGTTAACAGAATGGTTACTTATAATTACTTAGACTCTAGTGCTAAACGCCCTATATGGACGACAGGTACTTTACCTCGAACAGCTTGGAAAGACTCTGCAGTATTTGATAAACCTCATGCAACCTTTTATGATTCAACAGATAATGCAGCTAGCGATTGCACTGGAAATACTGATGGTATTACTATATACTATGAACACGAAACAGGGACCGATCAGATTAATGCTGGTGGTGTAACAACTGCTATTATAGGCACAATTACTTCTGGTGATTTTGACATTACACAGAAACGAGCTTCTACTGGAGCTGTTGTGGGGATGCCAGATATTAGAGGTGATGGTGAATTCATTATGAGAATACAAAGATTTATACCAGATTTTATTTCACAGACAGGTAATACTAGAGTTAGTTTTGTAACAAGAAACTATCCTAATAGTTCTGCAACTACTACAAACTTTGACGTAAGTTCTACTACAACTAAAAAAGACACACGACTTAGAGCCAGATCTATTGCTATTAAAGTTGCTAATACTACAACTAATGAAGATTGGAAACTTGGTACATTTAGACTAGACATTGCACCAGGAGGTAGAAGATAATGGTAGCTTTTTATAGTCCTGGAGATCAAGAACTTTACAAACAATTTCAATATCTTCCTCAAGAACAATTTAGATTAGGTCTTAACTTACCAAAAAATACAGAAGCAGAAGCTGTTAATACTACATTTGGTATACCGGCAACTAACGCTTTTACTGGAAGTGGGAACAAAAATTATTTTACTGGTTCTACTGATCAATTAATAAATAATTTTAACGCTGCTAATCAACAAGGTTATTTTAATAGTTTACCTACACCTAATGTAGACTCTTTAGATCAATCTATGAGAGATAAAACTTTTATGGGTATGAGAAGTTATAATGAAAATCAAGATGTAAATCCTGTAGACGCTGGAGAATATTTAGCAGCTAATCAAGATATACCTACAAGATTTGATCCAACAATAGCCGGAAAAGTACAAGAAACTTTAGATAAAAGTAAAGATTTAATTGGAAAAGGTATTGCCGCTTTTGGAGGTTTTGGACCAGTTTCTTTTATTGCTAGCAAGTTAGATAGATTTAATACTTTACCAGCAATGGATAGAGAATATATAAATCAAAGTAAATATTATACAGGCCCAACTGTATTTGGAGAAAACAATTCAGGCCTTGGTAAAGATCCTTTTGGTATTAATGTAAGATCAATGTTTGGAAATTACGGTGCATACGTAGATAAAACAGCAGACGAATTAGAAGAAAAAAATAAAATAAAAGCTTTAACAGGATTACAATTAAAAAGATTAAATTTTTACAGAGCAGAAAAAGAAAAAAGAGCTAGAGATTTAAAAATAGCACAATCAGAAGCAGCAGCTATGAATGATAAAGCACAAAATCAAAATTTTCAACAAGCAGTTGCACAAGGGAGAGAGTTTTATGATCAATTTGGTAAAGGTGGTGAAGGGGCAAGTCAAACAAGAGAACAAGCCGGACCAGGATTTAGTGGTTCAGGTACCGCAGCCGAAATGGGTTCTTTTAGATATGGGGGATTAGCAAATATTTTATAATGGCAAAGATAGTAGAATCATTAACTAGAGCAGAACCAGAATACAGTCAAAGAAATATACAATCTTTGGTCAGGGATCTTGACTCAGTAATTACAAAATTAAATAGTACGTTTCAAGACGAAGTAAAACAGGAGATAGAAGCTAAGAGTTTCTTTCTAGAATAATGGCAGTAGTAAACCAATATAAATTTTACGGTAAAACAACGACAGCTGCAGAGACTGTAAACATGTTATCACCAGCTGTTAACGAAACTTATATTGTTAAATCATTAAGAGTTACAAACAAATCAGGTTCTAATACACCCACTGTAACTATTAAAAATAATGCATTTGAGATAGTAAATACACAAACACTAGTAGCTGCTACAAGTGTAGAAATATTAACTTTACCTTTAATTGTAGAAGGTGGGACTGTATTATCTTACACCACAGCTGGCACCGTATCAGATGGTGTAGTATTTGGTATTAGTTATCTTAATATATTAAAGGAGAAAATAGACTAATGGAAATAAAACAAGCAAAAGTAGAGACTACTTATAGACATAAAAAAACTGGTGAGGTTTTTAAGGAAAGAAAAGACTGGGAAAGCAAAGGTTTTAAGAACGAAGACATGGCACAAGACGTAAAAGTTATAATGCCTCCTCTTGATTTGTTCTCAAAAACCAAGTAAACATAGGAATTAAGGTAAAATTATGGCAATATCTAGAATGCAAGAACCCAGACAACTCTATGGATTAGGAAGCTTAGTTAAAAAAGCTGTTCGTGGTGTTAAAAAAATTGTTAAAAGTCCAATAGGTAAAGCTGCTTTAATAGGCGGTCTTGGTTATGGACTAGGTGGTGCAAAATTTTTAGGTGGTTCTGGTATTTTTTCTGGAGGCCAAGGTATGAGTCGTTTTGGAAATCTTTTAAATTTAGTTAAAGCTAAAGGAACAGCTTCTGGTAAGCCAGGATTATTTAGTAGTTTATTTTATAACCCTAAAGGTGAATTTAGTTTAGGTAGAACAGCATTAACAGGTCTGGCCGGCACAGCTTTAGCAGCTCCATTCTTAATGGGTGATGACGAAGAAGAAGAATTTGAAGATGTCATAGATGTAGGCGGTATTAGACAAAGTGCCCAAGATTATTATAGAGGTCTTGGTGGAGAAAATTTAGCATTTATGCCACAAAAACAATTTGTACAACCTAACTTTTATGCAGCAGCTGGTGGTAGAGCTATGTTAAGTATAGGTGGTGAACCAGGTAATGCACAAGCAGAACAAATGTTAATGGCAGAATTTGTTAAATACAAAAACAAAGGTGGCACATTATCTTTTGAGCAATTTGTAAAAGCAGTAATGCAACAGCAACAAGCACCTGAAGGTGCAGGCATGGAACAACCAGAACCTGTTATGATGGCAGCTAATGGAGGACCTGTACCAGATTCAACAGTTGCAGGATACACTACACCAGCAGGTTATAATAAATTTGATTACAGATCAGGCGGAGTGCCTGTAAGAGTAGGAGCACAAGAAGGTGGAATTATGGAAACAGAAGCTTCTGAAATGATTGACATGGGTGGTATGGAAAAAGATTTTAGAAACGAAGGTGGTTTTGTAGCAATGGGTGGCAAAGAAAGAGCTGACGATGTACCTGCTAGACTATCAAAAAATGAGTTTGTATTTACAGCAGATGCTGTTAGAAATGCAGGAGGCGGCGATATAGATAAAGGCGCTGAAGTTATGGAGAATTTAATGAATAACTTAGAACAAGGTGGCGAAGTTTCTGAGGATTCACAAGGATTAGAAGGTGCGCAAGCAATGTATGATCAACAACAAATGTTACAATCGAGGGTAATATAATGGCAATAGCAGATTTTTTAGAACCAGCAGTAAAAGATTACGCAACACAAGCAACGGCTACTTATTCTGCACCTATAAATACTTCAACATTTATGGGGACTGGTACAGGACAAAACCCTTTTGTAGCACAAGAAGACCAATTACAAACACAAGCAATTAATCTTGCTCAACAAGGTGTAGGATCTTACCAACCATTTTTAGATGCAGCTAAATCTGCTCAAGCAGATGCAACTAAAACAATTGGTGGACTTGGTGCATTAACAGGAGCAGATGCTTACAAAGATTTTATGTCTCCGTATCAACAACAAGTTATTGATACATCAATGAAAGCTTTTCAAGATTCAAGAACAGGTAATAGACAAGCCATTCAAGATGCAGCTGTAGGTTCAGGTAATTTTGGTGGTGGTAGAGAAGGAGCAATGTTAGGACAATACGATGCTGATACAACAGCAGGCGAAGCAGCATTACGAGCACAATTAGACGCACAAAATTTTGCACAAGCAAATCAATTAGCTCAACAAAACTTTATGAACCAAGGTGCAATAGCTGGACTACAATCAGGTTTAGCTAACCAACAATTTGGTTTATCTAATTTTCAAAGAGGATCTATGGGTCAAGATGTTTCTGCATTAGGATCTCTTGGTGCATTACGACAAGGTATGGATCAAGCTAATCTATCAGCTAATCAACAAGCTTTACAAACTGCAGCTTACGAACCTTACGGAAGACTTTCACAATACGGTAACACATTAACTGGTTTAGCAGGTGGTGTAGCAGGACAACAGTATGCACAACCAGCACCTGCAAGTCCTTTCTCAACTGCCTTATCTACAGCGTTAGGTGTTGGTGGATTGTACGGAAAAATATTTGGGTAATTAATTATGAGACCATTAAATAGACCAATGTTTAGATACGGCGGCCCTATTAAAGAGGGTGTTATGTCAGGCATCAGGGAACCTAAAAAAGATGGTGGCCCTGCAGGCATGGGATTAGTAGGTGATCAAAGATATCCTAAAACAGATGGTAGAGAACATCACGCTTTCTTTTTAGCAGCTCCAGCAGCATATACAGCAGGTAGAATGGCTCTTATGAGAGCAGCTCCAGTAGCAGCACGATATGCAAAACAAGGATTAGGAGCTATAAGAAATATGTTTGCTAAACCAGTAGGAGTTCAAGGACCAACTGGAACAGTTACTCAAGGTGGATTAAATGTTGCACGTACTAAAGGAAGAATACCAGGTGCAAGTGGCAGCTATTCACCAATAAATATTACAAGAAGTCCATCAACTGTAACAGGATCAGGAGCACCAATGACACAAACAGGTTTAGTACCTACTCGTTTTGGTAGTTATTTAGAAGGAACAGCTTCAGGTCAATTAGCTAAAGGATTATACAAAGGAGCAACATCTGCAAAAGCAGCAGGTATTACACAAAAAGTAGGTAAAGGAGTTTGGAAAGTTGCAAAAGATCCTATAACAATAGCTTCTGCTGCATATTATTTCTATCCAGATGGTACACCAAAAGCAGAAGAAGAACTAGAAATGCAAGGTCCACCACCTCCAGGCGGTTTAAATAAACTATTAAACGATACTGATCAAAAAGGTGCTCCAGGTAGTGGTGCAGAACTAAGTCCAAAAGAAAGACGTGCGAGTCAAGTAGAAAAATACAGGGACATTATGGATATTAAAGGTATGAATAAAGAAGCTGCTTACGACTCATTAATTGCAGCTAGTCAAGCTGTTAACCAAGCAGGTGGGGATTTAAAAGGATCTATTAAAGATGGTAGTTTAATTAATCAAATTATACAATCAACTAGTAAAGCATTTGATAAACCTAAGAAAACTAAAGACGCTATTGATACTCTTATACTTAAAGGTGAGATTGAAAAAGATATTAAAGCTTCTGATCCGAGTGCTAAACTTCTTAACCAGTACAGATTAAAACAAATGGAAAAAATAGATAAAGATTTAAACACAGGTTTTGCAGAAGCTAAAATAGCAGCTTCTAAAAATTTATCTGGTCAAGCAGCAATTGATGCTGCAGCGTCTGTTGCATCAGATAATTACAAAGGAAATATTATTACAAAATCACAATTAACAGATGTAATGGAAGCGGCTAAAGGTTCTGGAGAAATATCAGAGCAAGATATAATTATTTCTGCAACTCAAGAAGTTATAAAAGGTAAAAATTTACCTGACGGTGATTACACTGTAGGTGATGTTTTAGTTACAATTAAGGACAACCAAGTAGTACCCGGATCTATTAAGAGGTAACACATGGCCTCAAATTTTGATTATTCAGCTTATTTTAACACAGCAGATAAGGCTAGCAAGGTAGGTACAATTGAATCTATGCTATCAGGTGTAGCATCTGGTTTAATTGCAATACCAAAAGGTTTCTTTTCTTTAGGTGCAAGTCTAATGGACCTCGGTGTTAACAGTGGTAAAGCTGCTGCAGTAGAACAATGGTTTGATGACCTTACAGAATTTGATGAGAAAGCAGAAGCAACAGCTGCTGGTAAAATTACAGAAGCATTAGTTAACATAGGTATA
>Ga0181400_1000693_pt1 | contig 14440 bp, 9 predicted proteins | sample 23SPOviralmetaG_FD_130129 | JGI IMG/M metagenome (GOLD analysis project Ga0181400, IMG submission 130129) | Marine viral communities from the oligotrophic San Pedro Time Series (SPOT) site, San Pedro Channel, CA, USA - 23 SPOT_SRF_2011-06-22 | ecosystem: Environmental > Aquatic > Marine > Strait...
AGCTATTGGATACTTGGACTATCTATAGCAAGTGTTATTTATAATTGCATAGGACTTTTTATACTCGAAGACAATATCGAAATGAATAATTTCAACAATCAATCTATTTTTTGTAAAATTTTTATGTACGTCACTCTTCCTTTAATTTGGTTTTACGGAAAAATGATTATTTTTGTACACACATTTGTTTTTAGTTCAGTTCTTTGTGACCATACTCAAGAATTAAAACATTATTCCGAAGAAGTAACCACTGACCAACTATTTGAAGAAGGAAATCTTAATATATTTAAAATTTCAGAAAGTCTTACTAAAATCAGATATACTATGGAACAATCTATTGAACTTTTTTCTTCCTTGTTTAGTTTCTCTACAATTATGTTCGCATTAGCATGGAGTACCATAACATATTTAATGAAAAACGAAATTTCTTACAGAGCTCCGTGGGAAACTTTGTTAATTTATTCAATAAATCATTGTATTTTTTTATTTAATATTTATAATTTTTCAAATTCAAAAAAATCTCTTTTGTCGTACATTAAAGGACCTAAGTTTTTATTCAAACATTTTTCAAGATATACATATGAACAAATACAAAAAAAATTTGAAGACATAAACATGATTATGATTAATTTACAAGAGGAAAATTCAGCATCTATAGAATGGATTTCTCTATACTTAGTGTTGAATGAAAAATGGCTTGAATTTTCAGTTTTAGGAATATCTTTTGAAAATTTTGAAGTTTTTAAAAAAACAATAGCTGCGGTTATTCTTATTTTTTCAGTATGGAATTTTTTCCAATAATTTTTAGAGCTATCAACCCTCCACCTATATGCCATAAAGTATGTAAAATCGGATAATATTTGTCTTCTATGAAGAAAGTTATAGCATGTACAGTTAAAGTAGGTATTATTAACATTAATAATTCTTTGTTTAATTTATGGTTTACTAAGAAATATACACTAACACAAGTTGCTACAACCCAGTCTAAAATTTGTAATTTTAAAACCATATCATCTTGTTCATCGATACAACAAGAATATGTATGATAAATAGAAGAAATTATAAAAATAGAAAACAATAAATATTTTCCTATCTTGTCTTCTAATTTCATAGAAGCTATTAAATATAAAATATTTGAAACTATCAACATTATTTTTTCAAAGTTAGAACAATGTCCACAAGGTAATGCTTTAAATTGGAACCCCATTTAATATTATACAATAAAATAATTTTCTACGTATACTATTATAATGAGTAAACCCGGAAAATCATTGAAAGCGTTGTGTAAAAAATTAGGAGTGCGTTTGACAATCAAACGGAATGGAAAGAGAGTGTACAAATCCATCAAAGTCCTTAAAGATCAGTGCGCTAAAAAACGTAAAGTTAAAAAGAAAAAAGTTAAAAGAAAAAGAAGGAGGAGAAAGTTTGGCTCTGGGCCTGAGGTTTGGTCACCAAAAGGAAGTGCAAATGCACCAGATCCATTTGATGATCTTCATAATGATTCACAAGATAGTCTTATATTACATAGCCCAGGATCGAGCCCAAATAATAATTCACCTTTTATATTAAGAAGAAGGAATAGAGAAAGACGTACAGGTATAAGAACTGACACACCTCTTTCATTCAGTTTGGATAGTCCACTTTCACCTATTCTTCCACTAAACGAAGAAGAAACAATACCATCAAGAAGACTTCAAGGACTATTTAATAGTCTACCTAGGGGTGAATCTGTAAACAGAAGACTTTTCCAATACAGTAAGAAAAATAAGAAAGTTAAAAAAAGAAGAAAGTTTGGTTCATTACCAATTACTCCACCGACTGTTAAAAAAAAAGATAGAAGAAATTATAATGTTCAATTCCCAGTTATTCAATATCCTGTATTAGATTATGATAACATAGATCCAAATTTAATGGATAGAATAGAACAAATTACAAATGACGAGACACTTTATGATGATTTTTGGGAACCATCAACTAATGCAAATAGACGACTTGTTTATAATTTTGGAAAGAAGAAGAAAGTTAAAAAGAGACGTAAGGTTGTAAAGAAGAAGAAAGTTAAAAGAAAGAAAGTTAAAAATAAGTCGCGATAATATTTTTTTGTTCTTCTGTTAATTTTTCAGGTAGTATTACTGAAAATTTTAAAATAAGTTTTCCTCTCGAACCATCAGGTTTAGTAAATCCTAGTCCTTTTAATTTTTTAGTATACCCTTCTTTGATTGGTGTTTTAATTTTTACACTATGAATTAGGTTATCAAAATATTTGAAACGATATTCTTTGCCTATCATGGCTTGTTTAAAAGGTGTAGGCGCGTGAAAAATTATATTGTAATTCTCTTTTTTAAAATGAGACATTTCAATTAATTTTAATCTGACGTACAAATCACCAGGTTCTCCACTTAGTATACAATGTCCTTCATCTTTTAGTTTTACTACGTGACCGTCTTTATAATCTTTTTGTATTTCTATGTCGGTCGTGTATTGTATTTCAACCATACCACCAAGAACTCCAAAACCTTCACAGTTCTTACAGACTTCATCGCTTTTACCCCAACTTGAATTAAGGTACGGGACTTTTAGTTTACCGTCACCGTCACACATATGGCATTTTTTAATTTTATTATAAGGATCTTCCATTTTACGCATATATTGTATTTTTTTCATATTTTGATTAAAAATATCTTCTATAGTAAAAGGCATTTCTAAAGTAATATCATCTCCTCTTCTAGACAACTTTGTATTGTTTTTAAAAATATTATTTTTCATGTTACTCAACATCGAACTATTTTGCCACACATTCCTTTGTTCACATATTTTTTTGTAAGCTTTTTCATATTCATTGTATTTGTCTAGGGTATTACCCATAGAATCACCACTATTTTGTAATATAGAACAAAGATGCATAAATCTTCTTTCTACTGTTTGTATATCACTTTTTGGAGACAATTCCAAAATTTCATAAGGTTTCATTCTTAATTAAATTATTTATTATTAATGTATGTGAAATACGCGATAATAAAATCTTGTATACTAATAATGAATGTAATGAAAGTATGTACTTTATTTGTGTCCTTCATAGTCGCAAAAATGGTTTATTCGTATAATTCTTATACCAAATATTATAATCCAGTTGACAACAAAGGTCAAGATAAAAAAAGTTATTGTTTTGAAATAGCAAGAAAAACTATAGTTGAACAATGCCAGGACCCAGAAATAGGTCTTTGTGCTGGAGAGTTCTATTATCGCGACCTTTGGACTCGTGATGCTTTCTTTGGTTGTATGGGTCTTTTAACATTACGAAAATACAAATTAGTTGAAAAAGTTCTCGATACATTACAAAAATTTCAAAGAAAAGATGGTCTTATACCTTTGAGAGTAGGTAATAATTATTATGCACTCAGATTTTTATTTGGACTAGATATAGGTGATAAAGTTGCAGTATATGAAGACGATAAAGCTTTCAAAGAACCTAGTGATAGTAATTCTCAATTTATAGTTTTGACTTATTTGCTTTACAAGCAAACAAATGATTTAAGAATACTTCGTAAATTTTATACAGCTTGTCTTAAAGCTTATAATAATAATTGGAAAAATGTTAAAAGTGATAAATTATTACATGGTGAATATTTTGATACCTGGCATGATACGTTTATCATTAACGGAGCTTCTTTGTTCTCAAATGTTTTTATGTTAAAATCAATTCAATGCTTTTCTGAGATAAATAGAAGTCTTTCTAAACCTTACGTCATGTCTTATTCTGACTTCAATATTCATCGTGATATTTTTAATAAAAAATTTTGGAACGGTAAATTTTTAAAAATGTATCCAGACATGGAATATTTAGAAACTGCTGGTAATTTCTTAGCTATTCTTTTTGACCTTGTTGATAAACAACAAGCTTCCTCGATTCTAATACACTACGAGAAAACCAATAAAAAACCTATGCTTCCAGTAGTTATACCAGAACTTCCTAGGAAATATATTTATAAACCTTTGTATCTAATAGGGTTACAAGACTATCACAATAGACATTTCTGGCCATGGGTTAACGGCCTAGCTAAAGCTGCTTGCAATCATGCTAATATTCAATCTGGTACAGTGAATAAAGCTTTTAAAAATGTAGAAGATATTATGTATAAATATGGAAAGTGTTACGAAAGAATAGATCCTAAGACTTTAGGCCCGGTACGTCATTTCTTTCAAAGTTCAGAGATTAATTTTAGTGAATCCGCTGGGATGTATTTATTAGCTAAAGAAGATAATGTGTTTTAAAACTACTTAATAATAAAATTCCTTCATAACAAATGAATATTTACCATGAAATAATGTATCATAAAGAAATCGATCATAATGCAGCTCATTCTAAATGGGGGAATCAATTTCTTCATTTGGTGAGTTCGATCATGATGATTGGAGCAGTTTATTTCTTTTTTTACGAAACAATAGAATTGTGCTCTAAAATTGTTATTGTGTCACAAATGTTAAGACAGAGTGGACATATCTTCATAGAAGGAAATGTATCCGACAATGAAGTTGCAAAAATAGGTTTTAATACGGATATGAAAATTGTTACTATAAGTTGCATGTCTTTAGTAAGGTCAATATTGTATTTAGAAAATCATGTAGAAAATTTCATTGATTTTAGATACATGTTTTATTTTTACCTGTCTTCTATTTTATACAGAATAATATACCTAACTTTGTACGGAGAACACAGGTTACAGGGATTAGTTTGGTTATTGAAAATTATGACAGATATTTTTACAGATATACCTTTATACGGTTGTACTGTATTTGGTAAAACAGCTCCTAAATCTTTTTTTTATATAAAAGAAAAATGAATCTATATAACAAAATAAAACCTTATTTAACAGAATGCAGTATAAAATAAAGATAGCTAACAGACAATATTCTGAATATACAGTCTATGACAATATTTTACTCCGTCCTGTCGAATTAAAGATAAATCCAGTTACACATAAACTCTTCGATCAAGATGTATTTAGTGTCAATGATGAAGATGTAAATATAATACATTCTACTATTAGAAGTGTTAAAAATATACCAGGAGTATTAGTACTTGAAGATAACAAATCTTATGGTATTCATAATAAAAAACCTTTATACCGTTGTATACCTGATGATAGTCGTTTGCCTTCCTTCTTAGTTCCTCATAAATTAAATATTGGATTCAATAAACATTTTAAAAATAAATATATAGTCTTTAAATTCCAACACTGGGAAGACAAACACCCAAGAGGTTCAATCATTCAAGTTATAGGAGAAATCGGAACTCTCAATAACTTTTATGAATACCAATTGTATTGTAAAAGTTTATACGCGAGTATACAAAATTTTAATAAGAAGACTATAAAATCATTGAAGTACAAAACTGAAGAAAAGTATATTGAAGATATGTACAAAAAATACAATCCAACAAAAATAGAAAGTAATGGTATATTTAGTATAGATCCTAAAAAGTCTACTGATTTTGACGACGCATTCAGTATAAATAAGACAACTATATGTGGAAAAGAAGTAGGTTACCAGTTAAGTATTTACATTAGTAATGTTTCTTTTTGGTTAGACCGTTTGGATTTGTGGGATTCTTTTTCAGACAGAATTTCAACTATCTACTTACCAGACAGAAAAAGACCTATGTTACCTACTATTTTATCAGATGCTTTATGTAGTCTTCAAGAAAATAGATGGAGATTTGCTTTTACTTTAAATATATATTTTGATGAAAATGGAAAAATATATGATACAGAGTACACAAACACATGTATAAAAGTAAAAAAGAATTATGTATACGATGAACCTGATTTATTGTCATCTCAAGATTATCAATTATTACACGAAAAAGTAAAGTTACTCAATAAAAAATACAACTACTATGAAAAAATAGATAGTAGTCATGATGTCGTAGCTTATCTAATGATACTAATGAATTACCATACAGCTAAAGAAATGGTTAAAAGAAAAATAGGTATATTCAGGTCGATGATTATGGGACCTTCTTCCCCATACCCTGATAATTTACCAAAAGAAACTCTTAAATTTCTTAAAATGTGGAATAGTAGCGGAGGGATGTATTGTAAATTTGAAAATTATAAGAGTCATGATTTCCTAGATTTTGAAAGTTATGTTCATATAACAAGTCCTATCAGGAGATTAGTAGACTTATTGAATATTATTCAACTTCAAAAATCATTAGAAATTACTACTATGAGCGAAGATGCAGAAACATTTTACAATAAATGGACTTCAGATACAATGTTAGAATATATCAATGTTACTATGAAGAATATAAGAAAAGTTCAAAATGATTGTAATCTTTTAAAAGTTTGCTACGAAGACAAAAGTTTACCAGATAAAGAATTTGATGGTTATCTTTTTGATAAAATAAAAAGAAATGATGGATTGTACCAATACACTGTTTTCATAGATAAACTTAAAATGGTCAATAGAATGGTTTCAAGAAAAGATGTTGGTGATAAAAGTATCCAAAAATTTAAAATACACATATTCATTGACGAAGAGAGACTCAAACAGAAACTTAGACTAGAACTTATTTAAGGATTTATTAATTATAATATACAAATGGTTTACATTTACGTATTAAAGTTAATACAAGGTAAATATTACGTTGGGAAAACTGAGAATCCTAAGATAAGATTAGAAAATCATTTTAACGGAAATGGATGTGATTGGACTAAACTTTATAGACCAATAGAAGAACATAAATTAATACCTAATTGTGACCAGTACGATGAAGATAAATGGACTATAAGAATGATGAAAGAATATGGAATAGATAATGTAAGAGGAGGAGCTTTTTGTCAAAACAAGTTATCGAATAGTAATAAAGAGACGATTAAAAAAATGATAGATAGTTCTGATGACTCTTGTTATAAATGTGGAGGAAAACATTTTTCTAAATTTTGTAAACCTTTTATTAATACACAAATAGGATATAAAGACGGTAAAGAATATACTATTGAAGAAATTATTGAAAGTAATATAAAAGACGTAACTACAAAAGAAGGATATAAACTTATTTTATGTAGAGGTTCTAAAATTAAACCTTATCTCAGGAAATATAATGATAATGAAATGACAGAATGGCATAAAGAATGGCAAAGTTATTTTGAAGATTACACAGAAAAGTCTTATAATTGTAATGGAAAATTAAAAAGAACTGACGTAGATTTAAATGACACCGAAATAATTGAATTTCAGTATAGTAAAATATCTAGTGCAGAATCAAAAGAAAGATTAAGAGATTGGGGTATTAAGAATAAAAAGATAATTTGGGTTATACACGGAGATAATACTATAGATGTTACTCAAATAAATGATAGGTTTATACTAGAATTTGTAAGAGAACCATGGAAATATAAAAGTTTTTTAAATAATGATGAAATATTCATAAATATAAAAAATAAAATTTTTAGGATAAACCCAAATGATGTTAAAAGTAGATTTATTGAAGTACAACAATATTTGGATAAAAAAAAGTTTATTCATAACTTGAAAAAAGGTATACCTTGGAAAAAAGAAATTATACAACAAACAAAAATATTCATAAAACAACAAGGAGCTGGTAATGGTAAAACTTACGGTATAATTCAATTACTTGAAGATAAAGATTTTCAACATTATGATACTTTTATATACATAACAAAACAACATTCTGCTAAACATATTATTAAAAGTGAAATAGAAGAACAGATAAAAAGAAATGTTTTAAATATTAAAATTACAGAACACATTGAATATTCAAGAAAACATATTATTACATTTAATGAAAACAAAAAAATAATAATAGGTACTTTCGATTCTTTTGTGTATGCTTTAGGTAATAAAAATGTTGAAGGAACTAATAAATTTTTAAGAATGGTTAATTCTATTATAGACGAAGAATTAAAATGTTCTGAAGAAGGAAATATAAAATATGGCGATGGTAATATAAGGTTGTGTAAAAGAATGTTACTAATCGGAGACGAAATGCAAGATTTACACGAAGACTATATGAAAGCTGTAATTAAAATAACAAGAGAAAGATACGTTGACTTTTATGCAGTTGGAGATAAATTGCAAAGTATTTCTATTGAAAAAAATGCTTTCACATTTCTAGATGAAGAATTGCCAAAAGTTATTAAAAAAATACAATTCCCTCCTTCTAATATTTGCAGAAGATTTATAAATAATGGGATTATAAAGTTCATAAATTTTATGGTACCTTTTGAAAAATATAATTTACCTTGTATTACACCTTATAAAGATGACGATACTAATAACAATTCTCTTCATTTTATACAAGAAGATAGAAACATAGATTTACATAAACAAGTAATTGAGATAATGAAATATTACAAAAAAGAAGTAATAGAAAATAATAGAAACCCAAATGATTTTTTAATAGTTACTCCATTTGTAAATACAAACCCTTTAGTTGATTTTTTGCATGATAGGATAAGAAAATTTTGGAAAACAAAAGAAAACAAAGATAAATATGAAAAGTATTCAGTTTTTCATAAATCAAAAGAAGGTTCTAGTATAGACTTATCAGAATCAGATGATGCTACAAGAATAGTTTCAATACATTCTTCAAAAGGTGATGGAAGACCTGTTGTATTTGTTATTGGAATAAACTCATCTGCACTTAGATTATACAGTGAAGGTGAATATAATTTAGTATTTGATTCATTATTACATGTAGCATTAACTAGGTGTAAGGAAACATTGTATTTTAGGTATAGTCCTAATAATGATTATTTACATAGAAAAATATTAAAATACCAAAATAACAAAGGAGAATGTAATATAAAACCTATAATAGACATAACTAAATCAATACAAATTGATAAATTAAGTGATTATATAACAAGTGATAATTATTCTATAATTGAAGAATTTTTCATTAGTAAAAGTATTATACCAGAATTACCGAATAATGGAAATAGTAAAGAAATAATAGATATGAAACACCATTGTGTTAGATATTCTTCATTTTTAATTATTCTTTTTCTTGAAATTTACAACAAAACAAAAGACCCAAAGCAACCTTTTTATCAAATTTTAAATAAGTTAGTAAGAGATTGTACAATAAAAAATTATGATAAATTGAGTAAGTATCATAAAATACTATCAAATAAAGAAGATTACGAAGATATAATACCAATTTTTAAAAGAACAAAAGGAGATTATTCAAGATATTTTGATGAAATATGGGAAACTCATAAAAATATTGTTAACAAGATAAAAAATTCCTTAAAAAATAAAAAAGACATCAAACTAGGGTATGATGAAGTATTAGTACTGTATCATTTGATAGAAATAAAAGAACAACGTCAATTTACAAAATTACCAATCAATGATTTGTATGATATAACCGATTATAAAAACAATATAGAAGAAGACATTAACGTATACATTACTTCTCATTATAAAAAGATGGGAAAAATTAAAATTATATTTGAAAATTTAATTAAACTTTACAAAAATCTTAAATTTCTTGTTCATCATTATGTTGAATATAGTCCTCATGAAGATTATAAAATATGGAAAAAATTTGACATAATAGCTTTTAATGATGATTGTGTATTGTTGTGTTATATAAAACCTCAATTTGGTAATTTAAATAAATATGAAACGTTCGTACAAAGTGTTTTTGATTCTTTTTTAATAAAAAATGCAAAACAAGAAAAGAATGTAGAAAGATTTAAAAACAAAAAAATAAAAATTTGTGTATTTACATTAGACAACGATGATAAACCTTTTATATATGAATGGGTTAATAATAACTGTCCTTTAGTAGAAACTAATGAAGGTATTATTAAAAATATTTTAAAAGGAGAAATTATAAAATACTTTGAAAAACACAATGAGAGCGTATACTGGTTTTATAAATATTGGTATGAACAATATAAACATTTTGAAAACAGAGAGAATATTGTAGAAAAAATATTTAGTAAATTACAAGACGAAAAGAAGTATTCAAAATTTCCACGTTACATTAAAAAAATATTTGACAGATTAGATGACGACGATGATTTATTAGAAAAGTATACAGAACAAGAATATTTCATGAAAAAAATAAACAAAATTTTAGAAAAAGACATTGGAAGATTTTTAAAATAATTTACTACCTCATTAATGAATAGGGTACTAATTTATTTAGTGATACAAGCTTTGATTAATACAAACACTCTTTAGTATTTTCTCTGGTATTTCTTTTAGTTTTAGTGCTAGTTCATACTGTTCTGCTAATATAGCAGCTTTGTAAATTTCTTTTGACATTTTGGTCACTTTAAGAATAGCTTTAATCCACTCACCCAAAGATATCCCATGTTTCCTAGCTTCTTCTATGATTTCCAAACAGTATTCTTTTTCTTCTTCATTGTACCACTTATCCATGTAGTACAATAAGTCATACTGTATTGGAGTGTAATCAACTAAGGTTATATGACAAGCATCTTCATAAGAATATATTGTTTCTATCTTAGTTTTGTAGAAGTGTATACAATTTGAAACCTCATAACTCCTAGTATACATAGTATAATTATGATTTCTGTCAGCGTCAGGAAGTTTTATTTCTGCGAAACAAGATAGAAATTTAGCTATTTCAAAACTAGATAATTTGTTAAAGTCTCCTGATACTATCATTTCTGAAAATATTAAACAGTTTGATTCATTAATATTAGCTGCTAGTTGACCTTTTAATGTCAGTTCGTTATTTGTAAATAAATAGTTGTCTTCAAGATAGGTTTCAATCTTATCGACTACATTTGATATATAGTTATCAAGATTTCTTATAGACCTTTCTATAGAATTTTTTTCCATAGTATATTTTTTATACTCTTGGTAAGCAAAAATATCATCTTTTATTCCTTCGTGTTCTTTTTCAATTTCTTCAATCCTTGCTTTTGTTTTTTTATACAAACTTTTCTTTGTCATCGGAAGTTTTGTCAGCAAAGTATCATATTCATTCAATAAACTATTTTCATAGTTCATGTTAATAATATATTGTGACAATTCTTGTGTTTTGTTTTTCACTTCTTTTAATTTTTTCTTATAATATTCTCTTTCATCATCAATAGATGTATCTAAAATATTATTTTGTATAAAATCAATAGTATCTTCACACCCAATCGAATGGAGTCTGAGTAATAAATTACAATCTATCTCTGATTCAGTATCTATCCTTTGAGGACTATTCGTAGTCATCCTAGAATACAATTCTTTGTCAGGGAGATTGAAAAGATTACATAAATGAATAACATGACCTTCTGTATCTAGTCCTCTCCTACCAGCTCTTCCAGCCATTTGAGTGTACTCTTCTGATGTAAGATATCTGTTTTTTTTACCATCATACTTTCTCAAATTAGTAAAAACAACAGTTTTAGTTGGCATGTTAATACCGACTTTGAAAGTTTCAGTGGCAAAGAGAACCTTAATATGACCTTCATCATACATAACTTCAACGAGTTCTTTAAAAACACCAACCATACCTGCATGATGTATACCGATTCCTTTTTCGATTAATCTAACTAATCGAGTATATTCGACTGTTTCAACATACTCTCTCCAGTTAGGTAAAGTCATCATTTTCTTTTTACAGTGTTCTTTAATGTTTATTCCTTGGTCTTCAGATACTTGAATAGTAACTTTGTTAGCTAACATTTCTACTCCTCTTCTAGAAAAGGTAAAGAAGAGAGCAGGAATCATGTTTCTTCTTTTAAGAACTTTAAGTATTTCATTAATAGTAAATGATTCGTCAGAGTATAAAAACTTTTTTTTCATGTATTTTTCTACACGCACAAGTTCTTGATACTTTTTTTCGTCAAAAGGGGTACCTTGACCTTTAATAAGAACTAATTTACCAGTGTTGTTAGATAGTAAATCTTTGGTTTTTAAATCAGATACTTTTTCTGTTTCTTTTCTTCCCAGTTCTGTATAAAAAGCGTAGTGTTGTAAAGGTACGATTCTTTTTTTAGAAGTAGAAACCCACGTCATCTTATTAGAACCAAGCCATTTTAGAAAGATAGGAGTAACTTTAATAGTTGCTGACAGATAAACTTGAACTACTTCTTTAGGAAGCATTTTAACGGTTTGTTTCCAAACATGTCCTCGGAATCTGTCATTAATGTAATGAAATTCATCAAAAATAACTGCTCCAATGTCTTCAACTTTAAGGTTGAAATGTAATTCAATCTTATCTGCATTGACACTTTTATTTTCTTTCATTCTTGTTTGGAATAATGTTTTCCAAAGAATTTCTGTAGTCATGATTAAACAATCGGCATCAGAGTTATTGTTAGTATCTCCTGTCACAATACCAAAAGATATTGCAGGGAATTTTTTACTGAATTCTTTGTGTTTTTGATTGGAGAGTGCTTTAATGGGGGAAGTATATATTACTTTTTTACCGGCCTCACAAAATTTCTTGATAGCGTACTCTCCAGGTAAACTCTTACCACTTCCAGTAGGTACTGCTACTAAAATATTGTGTCCTTCTTCGATTGCTTCAATTGCATATTTTTGAAAAGTGTCCAAAGGGAATGGATATCTTTCAAAAATGCTTGAATAATTATTTGATGATATATAGTCTTTTTCACAAATATGATACATACTCTGTATAGAAAAATTTTTTTAAACCGTTTATAATCGTATATAAAAATATTTATTTTTATTACGTAATATGGATGAATGTATTATATGTTGCGAAAATTTCAATTTGACTACCAGAAAGAAAATAAAATGTAATTTTTGCGATGTAGAAATTTGTTTAAAGTGTAACAAAAGGTATTTGTTAGAACTGAATGGTAACGAGCACTGTATGTCTTGTAAAAATAAGTGGGACAAAAAGTATCTAAACGAATTATTTTCAAAGAAGTTTCTGTCTAAGGATATGGTCGTTGTGAAAAAGAAATTTTTATTTGATAATGAAAGAAGTAGATTTCCAGATACAATGCCATTCGTCATAAATTATCTAAAAATACCAGATATGGAAAAAGAAATTATCAAAATAAACAGAGATTCAAAAGAATTCATAGATAAATATTATCATTTCAGAGGAATATGTCATGAATTATGGAAAGAATACAAGGAAATAAAATTCAAAAAAGACCAAGAAGATAACCTAGACATAAGAGATAAGTATAGTCAACAACTAGAGGTTATCATGAAAAAGAGACAGAAAGCTGATGCTATTGCTACTCAGTCTGTACAACAACATTGGAAAGAAAACAGGAAAACTTGGAAGATAAAAAGAAATATTAATCGTTTTAAAAAAGCACTACCTGGTCTTAACGAAGAAGACGTACAGGAAAAAGTGAAAAGAAAGTTTGTTCAAAAATGCCAAAAAGAAGGTTGTAGAGGATTTCTTTCTTCTCAATGGAAGTGTGGTATTTGTGAAGAATGGACATGTAAAGATTGTTTAGAAGTTATAGGTCCAGATAAAAATGTAGACCATGTTTGTAAGAAAGAAAATCTTGAGAGTGCTAAGTTAATCAAGAAAGAAACAAGACCTTGCCCCAAATGTGCTACTCCAATTTTTAAAATAAACGGATGCGACCAGATGTTTTGTACTCAATGTAAGACACCTTTTAGTTGGAATACAGGTAGAATTGCAACTGGGGTAATACATAATCCTCATTTTTTTCAATGGCAAAGAGAAAATGGAGGTACTGGTCCTATCAATCCACATGCTCATTGTGGAGGATTACCTACCTATTGGGGGTTTTACAGAAACTTAAGACAAAAATATCAAAACAATCCTGGTATAGATATAAATTTAAGAAAATTTTATAGTATTATGGAATATTTTACTCATTTTCAAGAAGTTATACTAATACCACTTCGTAATAAACTTCAAAGAGAACCTGACAATAAAATATTGAGAATGCAGTATTTAGCAGGTGAAAAAACAGAAAAGAATTTTAAAACAACTCTTATCAAGAGATTTAACAGAAGAAACAAAGAAAAAGAAGTTTTGGATGTTTGGACATTATTAGCTACTGTTATGATTGAAAATATAAATGCAATGATGGATGGTACTATATTTGAACTTGAAGAAAGATATCAAAAATGTCAAAGATTGAGATTGTATGTTAATAAAGAATTACAATCAATATCAAATACTTATACACAAAAAGTAAAAAACTTTGATGATAAATTTCGTCTGGAATAATATGTTCGATATTATTATAATGAATAAAGTATTAAGGGGAACACTTATACAAAGACCAGAGAGTATTCCACAACCTACTCTTATGCCGAGAAAAGAAAGAATGTGGCATGCAGAAAATTTTGGAAATATATCTAACGTTAGTCAAGGTTTATCAGCTACAAAAAAAGCAGCTAATAGTGAGGAAGCAAAAATAGCTGGAGGAATTGCTAAGGAGACAGGAAAAGAAATCCTTAAAATAGTTAA
>Ga0181400_1000695_pt1 | contig 14438 bp, 19 predicted proteins | sample 23SPOviralmetaG_FD_130129 | JGI IMG/M metagenome (GOLD analysis project Ga0181400, IMG submission 130129) | Marine viral communities from the oligotrophic San Pedro Time Series (SPOT) site, San Pedro Channel, CA, USA - 23 SPOT_SRF_2011-06-22 | ecosystem: Environmental > Aquatic > Marine > Strait...
AACGTTTGTTCAGCTAAATAATCGTAAGCAGGATTAGTATATATTTTAAATCTATCATCTACATCTACTATTCCTGCAGCTTGTTGAAACTGTCTAGGAGGAGTAATAGATTGATCTACTAAAGGAGTCACAATAATGTTATCGTAATCTGATTCATTTATATTACTATCTAAAAAAACATTATCGATGTAAGGATTATTGAATAAAAGCTCAAGAGGTTGATGAACTGAAATGCTATAATCTACAGAAGTATTACTGCTCTGTTCTTTAAGCTTTTTTGCTATAGATGAAGCAAATAATATATCACCTATAAACCCGGTACATTTAACTAATACTCTTTGCATCTAAATATAATTTATATTTGTTAGTACCGCTTTTTACATCGTATTTAGGAATCCATCCTGGGAGCCATTTATTTTTATCAGCACATGTAAAGTATTGATACCAGTTAGGAATTTTGCTAGCTTTATGATAGCTGTAATTAGTACCTATACCTTCTACTAAGTTTTCAAACGTATCAGGTGATGCTGTTCCTACATCATAGCAGCCTCCTGTAATGTCCGATTCCATAGCTCTAATATTAGCTTCTACTATATCGTCTACAAATATAAAATCTCTTTTAATACTTCTAGTGTCGGTAGGAAATAGTTTAAAATTCTTTTTACCGTATGCTTGATATGCAATTGAAGACATATTACCTTTATGTTCTTCTCCTGGTCCATAAACGTTGAAATATCTAAGAGCAACAAATTGAGCTGATGATTTTAATCCATAGTCTTCGGCAGCTAATTTAGACCATCCATAGATATTATTAGGTACTCCATCCCCTAACCCATAGTTAGCAGCAGAGCTAGAATAAATAACTTTGATACCATTTATATCAGCATAGTCTATAAGTAACTTAGTCACTGTATAGTTATAGAAAAACATTTCTTTACTATCTTGAAGTGAAGTATCAGATATAGCTCCTACATGGAGAATAAAATCAGACTGCTTAACCATATTATATAAATGCGCTTTCCAATCTTTATTATTGTAGAAGTTTTTTTCTATGCCTAGTACTTTATAACCTGATTGAGTAAGAGTAGTGTATAAATTCTTACCTATAAATCCTAAATGTCCTGTTAGTAAAATTGTTTTCATATTACTGCTACTCCTTTTTTTACTATCGCTTTACCAGCGCATTCTTGAGCAAATAAAATTGCTTTATTAATATCTTTATCTTCTATATAGCTTGTGACTAAGCCAGCTAAGAACGTGTCTCCTGCACCGGATAAATCAAAAGCATCTACTATATCATTCGGAGTATAAACATCATTGTTATAACGTACTCCTTTTTCTCCTAACGTAACTATAAGATTAGAATCGAAAGATTCGTCTAAGTATTCCCTGTTCCTATTATATTCTGATTCGTTTATTTTAATATAAGTTATGTCTCTAACCCAATCCCCAATTTGTTTTTTAGTATCTAAAAAAGTGACCGGGTATTTATTAGCAAGCCATTTAATATCGTCTTCAGTTAAGAATCCTTTATTGTAGTCGCTTATAACAACTGCATCATAATTATAACGTAGAAGGTCTGTATTTCTATAAAACTTATCAGCTTTATCGTTTTCATCTACTCTTACTATCATTTGATTAGTTTTATAATCAACATATCTAGTTTTAGTAATTTTATTAGTGTTAGTATAAAGACTATACTCTACTGAAGGATTTAAGCTTGCAAGATTATTAAATACATTCTTAGACATCCCTCCATTAACTTTAGTCTCTACTGGAGTAAATACCGGTACTGGAGCTTCTGGGCAAATTCTATCACATTTACCGTAAATGAATACATCTTGACAGCTATCCCCTACAACTAATACTTTTTTCATTTATCTCCTATTCTAATTCTATAACTATCTTCGTCGAAATGTTGAGTAGATACTTCAAATATTTCAGATCTATCTTCTAACGCAATAAGTTGATGAGGTTGCCCTCTTTCAATAGTAATACATGTTCCTTCTAATATAGTATCTTTATACTCTATACCTTTTTCAGTATCTAACCAAATATATTCAAAGCTCCCACTACCTACATACCAGGATTCTTTCTTCTTAACATGGTAGTGTAATGAAAATTTATTTCCTGCTTTAAAAAACCTAAGTAGTTTACCGCAGTACTCTTCATCGTTGTTAATCCATATCTCTTCGCCCCATGCTTTAGGGACTATTTTAGGTTTAATTATCATACTGTAATATATTTGTTGTGGAGTAATTACCTATTCTATCAAAATATACGATTTTTTTTGCATGTAGGCCACCTACTATGTCTTTTCCTTTCCAATCACTCCCCACTACCAAATAGTCCGGTTGATAGTTTTCTATCAAGTCTTCTAATCCATTTCTAGAACTAAATACATATACCTCATCAACAGCCTTTAAGCTTTGTAAAGCATAAACCCTATCATTAATATTATTGAATGGTCTGTTAGGACCTTTATCTAAAGAAACTTTTTCATCTGAGTCTATACCTACTGCTAGTTTAGTTCCTAAATCTTTTGCAAAATTAAATAACTCATAATGACCTCTATGAAGTATATCAAAACATCCATTAACCCAAACTTTTACCATCTACTTTATAATTTGTGCTTTTAACCCATTTAACATTATCCATACCTTCTAAGTCGAACACTTCTTCATCCCAAGACATATTAGTATATCCTATATCTTTTAATTCATATGCTCTATGATATATCTCCTTACCATCAATAAAGTCTTTTTGTTTATCTACAGACTTATTATGCATGTCTCCATTATCTTCATGGTAAAGACAAATAAAATTACCAACCTTATTCCTGATAGGATTATACCCAGCCCATTTGAGTCTTTCTCTAAGGTCTTCATCTTCATTACCCCATCCTTTATATAGAGGATTAAGGCCGTTTATCTTTAAGAACATTTCTCTAGTAAGACTGATGACTCCGCCATAGAAGTTCTTCTCAACTTCTTCTCCAAACATTCTATAACCTGCAGGAATATCAAAATAATCTCTTTCAGTCATATCATCCTTGACAAATGTAGCGATTCTTGCCGGAAGTACTGGTTCATTACTTACTTCATAAGATACGTTATCAGTAGGTACATAATCTACTTGTTGTAAAACTATAGTATCATATTTAGCATGCTTAAATCCTACATTTTCAACACAAGCTATTTGAAAGTTATCATTATTGTTTTGTTCTGATATAATAATTTCATAATCTTGTTCTTTGAATCTTTCTAAAAGAACTGGTAAGAGTATTTCTAAATGCTTTTCTCTATCTCTGTAAGGAATAATTATACTGTAGCCCATATTATTTTAATCTATCGTATTGATGAATGATTGTGAAATCTTCTAAGGTCTTTAAATCAAAATTAATATGCCCTTCGTTTATTACGTGACAATGCACAGCAAACTTATCTTCTAATTTTGAAAATTTAAATTTATCTCTCCAACCTGTACGTGCTAAAAAATTAAATGATGTTTGATCAGCTACTTTAGGTTTACCGACTGACATTAGATATATATCTCTAGCAATATCTTTAACAAGGTTAGCTGGTCCTCCAAATACTCCTACGTTAAGTACTTCTTCTTCTTCAATCTTTAAGCCCAATACGCCTAAATTATGAATAAGGTGTTCGTAGTTCCATTGATGATCTTTATACTTAATCATTTCACTTGTACCGATTAATTTATTATTATCGATAAAATCAAAAGGAAATTTATTAGGATTAAACTTAACGTCTGAAACGTCAGTGACAATGACTTTATCTCCTTCTTTTGCACACTCATCTAGGTATCTATTAATATACAGAAATCTAGTATTATGTATCAATTCGTAAGTGGACATTAAATCAGCTTTACCCGTATGGTGTTCGAACCAGTTTTTAGATTGCCCCCAAAAATCATATGTAGGGTAGATAGTATCAATGCCGCTATTGTTACAGTACTCTACTAACTCTTTATTATCTTGCTTATTAAAAATTATAAGAACTCTCTTATAATCTTCAACCTTATACGCAGATGTTTCTACCCAAGTCTTTATCTTGCTTATTGTGTAGTTACCGCTAATAGCACCTATAAGTATATTCATTAGAGAGAGTCGTAATATTCGTTTTGTTTTTCTTGCCTTTTAATATCTTTAGGATGGTACAGAGATAGTGCTTCATTAGCAGGAAGAGCAGCATAAGTTTTATACCCATCTAATACTTCATGTACTTTATTTTTCCATTTAATCTCTGGTTTATTCTTCCAAATACGCCATTGATAGTCTGGATAGTTTACCCATCCTTTTTCATCTACCTTCCAACCCCATTTAGCTATATGCTCTTCTGTTAAACCCTCTACTGTATTTACTCTAGGAACTAAGTAAACTTCATTGTCAGGATTAGATTCTAGTAAGACAGGAAGGTATGTAAACAATTCCTTGTTAGGATATTCGTCAGCATCTATCTGAAAGATGTAATCACCGTTACAGTATTCTTTTAAAGTATTTTTCCAATCAGCAAAGTTTCCATTGAAAAATCCTCTCCAAAATTGAAAGCCAGGGTATTTAGATTTTTTAGTTAACCATGTTGGTATTTCTGAATTGCCGTTAGTTTGATCATATAGAACTACTATATCATCTTGAGGTCTTTTATTATCAAAAAGCAACTCTACTAATCTAATTATTTCGTGCTGTTCGTTACAAACAGTTATGGCATAAGTAATCTTCATTAAACTACTGGTTTGCTGAAATCAATTCCAAAAAATCCTATTACCTCTAAAGCATCTATAAATCCTTTTTCTTTAGGAAATATTTGAGCACTATTCATATCCATTTTAGTAGTTTGTCCTGCTGGAAAGCGTCCTGATTGTATTTCTTCTTCCGTAAGAGCAACGGTTTTAACTGCTGACCAACCCCATTTATCTTTTGAAGTACCATCAGCAAAAACCATCCCTGAGTTAGGAACTGTTATAGTTGCAGGAAACCAAACCAATCCATCTTTATCTACTATTTTTATATCTTTAAAAAGTTCTGGTGACGTCTCTACTGCTGCTACTACTTGTTCAGAATTTTCTTTCATCAAAGTCGTAGTAGTAAATCCACTACCAAAGTCTAAATAAGAAGTAACATCATCTTTTAACTTGGTTACATAACAAGCATTACTATCACTAATTGGGCTTTGTATTAAATTATCCATTTTTTACTAATTTAGGAAGTTTAAGAGAAGGGAGTTTTAATTCTACTTGCTTTGGAAACTCTGGAATATATTTATCAAATAATTCCTTGAGTATTAGTTCCATAGCTTCAAAACTAAATTCCTTTCTGTTTTTGTTTGCTAACGATTTAGCTGGAGGAAGATAAGTTTTATATTTTTTATAAACTTCTCTTAAAGAATGACCTACTTGACCATCTTCAGGTTTGAACCATTTAGATTCTACTAATATCATTTCTTTTTGAGCAGCTGATTCATGAACGTTCTCTAACTTACCTCCTATAAGTACAGCTCTATTTTTATCTAAGAAATCTACATGACCTGACCAGCCTGAAGCAATAATTGGTTTGCCTGTTAGACTGAACTCTAATAGAGGTCTGCCAAATCCTTCTCCTTTAGTAAAGCTAACCATAGCTTTAACTTTAGGATGATTATACAGTTGATTCATATCATTATCGGATACTTCACCATGTAGTAAATAAATGTTTGGCAATGTACCTTTTGTATCTCTTCTAATAAGATCAATCTGCTTTAAAACATTTTCTTGATCCATTATAGAACTTCCCACCTTTTGAGTTTTAATTATCAAAGCAGGTTTTTTAAGTTTATTTTTAAATGTCTCAGTAAAAGCTTTTATAAGGTAAGCTATATTCTTTCTATCTTCTCCAAAATTTCCTTGCATCCAATGACCAACAGATAAGTAGCAAAAAGTTTCTTTAATTTGATTTAGAGACTTTACTAGCTCTACATTAGAGTCTACTTTAGTAGGAAAATATTTAGTTAAGTCCGCACCTTCTAATAATATTTCTACTGGTGTAGTAAGTTTTAAATCACCTTCTTTCTGTTTGGTCTGGTTATTTATCTTTTCGAATACAGTTTTCTCGAATACGTCCTTACTGTGTTTAGAAGAAGTCAAAACTAAATTCATTCTATTGCATCCTTCGATCCAATTCCCATGACAAATTGTAGTTTCAATCCCAGCAGTTACTCCTATATTATACTTACCCATAGGTTGAAATTCATTTGGAACAGTAATTTGCATCCAAATGTCGGGTTTAGAACTTACGTTTTTTACTATCCTAGAAGAAATTTCAGTTTCTCCATGATCTTTTAAATAACCAAATCTGGTGTTACCCCATCTTTGAGATAAAATTTTTACATCGTATTTATCTAAATTAATTAGAGCTTTAATTAAGTCTCTAGATCTTGCTCCATATCCAGAATAGGTATCAGCTGGAGCACTAACAACAATAGTGTTTTTATTCATCTTAGTAACCGATTAGTTTATGTTTAATATAGCGAGGCTTTCTAGGTTCAACTTTTATTAACTCAAATAACTCTCTAGGATGAAAATTATCTAAAGTTTCATTTATACCATCAACTATACCTTGAGTCATTTTCTTTGCAGTAAAATTAGATTCGTCAGATAATGCCCATTCCCTACCTTTTAATCCTTTAGCGTGTCTTTCTTTAGCATTTAAATTATAGACTTCCAATATAGCATATGCAATTGATTCAGGAGAACATCTGTCATCATAGATGTAGGGAGTCGAAGGAGAACCTTGTAAGCTAATATTAGATGGGTAAATAGGTACTGCCCATTCGCCATGTTCTTTATAAGTACCTCTATGGTTAGAAGGAAAGTCTGAATTGAAATCTATCCACTTACCTTCATCATCAACGAATCTCATTTGATCTTGCATTCCTCCTGTAACGTTTGCTGCTATCATAGTACCAGCCATCATAGACTCAGTTAATGATAGTCCCCATCCTTCATTAGAAGAAGGTAGCACTGTTACATCTGCCATATTATACAAGCAGTTTAACTGAGGTGCTGTTAATTTATTAGATGAAAACATTACATTAACATAAGACGGGTCACAAATAGCTTCTTTAATTGCTGGAAGATCCGTACCGTGCTGATCTACTGGTTGAGTATGCATTATTAATCCGCATTTTTTAGCTGCTTCTTCTCCAATCATATCACAAAACATTCTATAACCTAATACTAAATCATGAGGATGTTTTCGAGCAATATTACGAGAATTATAAAATGCTAAAAAGTCTAAATCTTTTCCTTTAAGGGTATCTTTTTTAAATGCAACGAAATCTTTATCAGAAGGATTAATAGGAAAGAATACTTTTTCGTCTATGCCATGAGGAACATACTTAATAATTTTACTATCAGCATATTCGTCCAATACTAATTCATTAATATTTTTAGTTTGTTTAGAAATAGCTAAAAGCGTATCTACTGACCTGTAATAATCTTTATTGTATAAAGGAGCAGGATAATCGTCCCATATGTTATACCAAATTATAGGCACTTGAGATCTAACTTCTCTCTCTATGTCGAAAAGCCAAGTCCAGTATCTAGGATCAGTAAAGATCATAATAGCGTCTATATCTTGATCTTTAAGAACATTACGTATCAAACTTGCATCTCCGTACCCATTAGAAGGGAGTACTTTTACTTCAGCATCTGTTAGTCCATGTTGCTTATTAATACTATCAGAAAGATCTATCATTTTTCCGATATCTGGATGCTTAATAGCTGCTCCTATATTAAACCAATTGAATGTTTGTACTGAGTTTACTACTATTTCTCTTGCCATAGTAGCAATACCAGAATGTACTCGAATATCATCACAGAGAAGAAGAATTCTTTTTCTATCTTCTTTTTTGATATAACCTTTTACTTTCGTCATTATTTAATCTTAATATTATTTTGATTGTGGATTAATTGCTTAAATTCCTTATCAGTAAGATAAAGAAAAATCGCACGATCTGCAAGCTTTTTAAAAGAAAAGTTATCTTCTAGAGCGGCCATTTTAAATTTATCAAATAAAGGTTGGGTTATTTTAACTGACGTTAATTTTTCGTTTTTAATTATCATAACTTAATGTTTTCATATAAATATATAATCTATATATAAATATATAAATATTATAAAAAGGGAGAACAATTTTCACATTTACCAAAAGCATTGTTGCATTTATACTCCTTATCAATATATTCACCATTATTATCTATGATATCAGATAAAAAACTATCTAGCGAATCTAATAGTACTTTAGTTTTTCTAGGGCCTGAAGACGGGCTAAATTGCTGTACCCTTTTTTGCATAGAAGCGAATTCGGCATCTTTAGGAACTCTTCTCTTAACTATAAAGAACTCTACATCTATCTTATCTTTGTCTATACCGAATTGTTTAGCGAAAAACTCTCTATAGAGAACAACTTGAGCAGTTAAGTTAGGATTTTTCTTTTGAGTATCTTTCCATCCTGAAGTAGAAGTTTTTATATCCATGATAGTCCATCTATCAGTATTAGGATGGTAAAATACTAAATCGACTAAACCTTTAAACATAACGCCAGGTTTTATCTCCTGGTATAAGAGAGTCTCTATGCCAGCCAATTTCATGTTCTTAGTACTAAAGTATGCAGCTCTTTTCTTCTTTAGAAATTCCAATATATGTTTACCATCAATCCAAAATTGAGTAAGGGTACTCTGATCTAATGGCTTCTGTTCTGGAAAGGTACCTAATATCTCTGCTCCTTTATTTCTAGCTTTAGCAATTTTAAATGCCTTGACCATATTATCATACAGTACTTGATCAAGATCCATTTCATTAGCTGTCTTTACTTTATCGTAATAAAGAGTTTCCAACCAAGATTGTATAGTTTCATGAATAGCTGTACCGAAAAGAGTATAAACATTTTGAGTAAAAGGTACAGCTTTTCTTAAGTACTGCAACTCCCATAATTTAGGACATTTTTGATATGTACTATAGGAACTATACGATAAATGTTTATTCTTAGAAGGAGACTGTTTAATTTTACTCTCCCAAACCTCTTTTACTAAAGGATTTTTAAGCTTCTTCTCCTCTTCCGGGTAGATCTTCTTTGGCATAACTTTTTAATTTTTCAACATATAACGTAGCATCCATTAACTCTTCTTGTAAATGAGTTAACCAATCAAGAAGATTAAGATCTTCTCTCTCTAGTGATGTGTTGTATTTTTTAATTCCTACTTGAGACCTTTGCTCAAATTTTTCCTTTACAGCTTGTACATATTTATCTTTCGGCATTGTAGATTGAATTATTATATATATAAAGATACGAAAAATACTTGAGACTAACTACATATATTTTATTATATTGTCGTCTTTATCGATTTTTCTTCGCTGTCCATCGTCGAATAAAACACTATGCTGTCTTGGACCTTTCTGAACTATTTTAACAGGTTTAGGTTCAGTTTCATTATCTACAACCTCCCAATCTTCTTCTGGTCTTACTATATCATATTCAACACCAATTTCCTTTCCATCAGGAACTGAGCCTGTAACAGGAGGAGTAAATACAGGAGGGTACTGATCTTCATCTTCTTCCCATGGATTATCATCCCATAAGTTAGGCTCTATTTCATCCTCATACTCATCATATAGATTCTTTCTATTAGCTTGATCAAATGCAAAGTTAGCTGCTATAACTAAAGATATAGCTAAAGGATCAAAAACAAATATAATAATAAGAAGTAATATATTAATGATCTTATCCATAGGAGTACCAGTAAGTCCGGAAAGATACTGCAGTGGTCCTAATTCTCCTGCTACTGTAGAGCTATTTTGAATATCTAATATCTTCAGTTTAAATTTTTGAAGAGAGTCTGCGGCAATTTCTCTTTTTGCTTGTACTGCTTTCTTGTTTTTTTCCTCCACTTGTATTCGCTGTTGAGAAAGTCTAAGCTCTGCTGTTGATACTGTCGATCTAATACCTGAAGCCACCGTGGTGTCTCGTACTTGGATGGACGTAGCTTTTGCATTAGATAGAGTAGAAATATTAGAATATATTCTTTCAAGGTCTGCTTCATAACGTATAACGTCGTCTTCATAAAACTTTGCTTTATTTTGTAGAAATGATATCTTATTTTCTGTTACTGTTAATTGTTGGTATGTTTCTTGATAAGCCGCACTTAAAAATCCGTATATACCCATACTAGTAATTAATACTAATACTACAGCAGCAATGGAGAGATACGTTCTAAGAAACTTATTTAATGTGTCCCAATACTGATATAAAAGAGAAGCTATGACAAGTTTAGCTACTTCTAGTGAACCAGCCATAATAATAACTTCAAAGCTTGCACCAGCAAATAGTTTAGATAGGCCGCTTACTGAATAAAAAGCTGCTGAGGCACTAACAGAGAGTGCTGATAATGCTATAATGAATGGAAATATGTTACTCTTTATTCTTTTTATCATTTTACAAGTAATAAGCCTAGTGCTGCTGCACCAACTATAGAACCTACTTTATAAAGTTTTTGAGTCCTAGCTTGTTTTTTAAGCTCTTTTTGTAACTGAGTTGATAATTCATCAGATGTGTCTAATTGTAGATTTTTTTTATCTATAATAACCTGATAGTTAGAAACTTGAGTTTTTAGGTTAGAAACTAATTCACTTTGAACTATTAATTTATTATTAGTTTCAGTTAGAATAGTTTGCATGGTTTGCATTTCTTTAGATAAACCATCAAACTGAATAAGGTCTTTTATAACTAACTTAGCTACTGGCTTAGTTAATTGAATCTGATTGTCTGTAACGTTTTGCGAAAAACTGTTCCAGCTCATCATCACCGAAAAGATCAACAGCATCAAGCTGTTCTTTTGTCTTTCTTTTAATAACATAAATTCTTGAGTTTAGTTTAATAATTTTTTGATCAGATTCTTCTAACTTTAATTCTAAAGAATCAGCTGCATTTTCTAGTAAATCATTTTTTTGATGTAATGAGTCTACTTTTTGCTCTAATTTAAAAATAAGATCTTCGTACTTAGCAATATTAGTTTTAATAGCAGGAGAAAGAATAACCCAATATACTATTAATATTAGAGTGACTATTACTACATACGGTATTAACTTTTTCATTCTATTAATATACGAAAATTAATTTTACTAAGCAACTAAAGCTTTCTGAAATGCTTTCCAGTCGAAGGCAGTACCAGGGTCAGTTTTACCTTTTCCTCTACCTCTTACATGGTCCCCAGATACATCTGAGTGTCTTACCACTCTAGATACTGGTATGTTATACTGTTTCATCCAGTACTTAAACACATCTACAGTAGTATCAAACTGAGCTTTACTGTAGGTTCCTTTCTGATTTATCTTCTTACTAAATGAACCGTAATCATTTACTCCTGGTACTAATAGCTCTATACCAAGATAGTGAGAATTTAATCCAGATACACCTTCATGTAGAGATTTTCCTGCATGAAATGCTTTTCCAGGTGATGATACCATCTTATCATAAGTGCCGTCAGGTTTAATAAAACCATGTACGCTTAAACCTAACTCTTTAAGAAAGTCTTTAGCATATAGCTTCTTTCCTTTCCACATTAAGTACTCACTCATAGAGTGTACTATGATTCCTTTTGGTCGTATTGGCATTTTAGTATAGGTTATCTAGTTCGTCATCAGGTTCGTCACAGTCGCACGGTTCTGCTGGTGCAGCATCTGGTCTACCGTCCATATTCATATCGTTTCCGTTAAACCAGAAATCAATGATACGAGAATAAGAACCTAGAAAGGCTCCTAATACTAGTAATAGAACTTCTTTCCATTCTTGATTAATACTTGGCTGTTGACCTCCTTTTAGTATTGCTGAACCTATGCCTAACATTATTAGTAGAAAGGTAAGTAGTACCACAGAGGTAATTACAAACCTATTTCTATTAGCATTTTTTTGTTTTTGTAGTCTATGATCTTCCATTGTAATAATTTTGTAAATATAAATAGTCTAAAAACTTAGTCTACCTCCTATTGTAAAAGCTAACATAGTTGGAAAATTTACTGCTGTAGATTCAATTATATTTGCTCCTAAGTTTAATCCGAACCTTTGAGTAAGTTTATAACTAACATTTGCTCCTCCTATCAACATTAAATCTTTATTGATTATTTTATCATGTTTAAACATATCAAACATAAAAAAAGGAGAAGAAGCTGCAATCATTGGACTAACTCCTAGCTTATCAGTTAATTGAAAAGATTTAGTATAAAACCCAGTCAGTGATAATCCTAAAAACTGATTATCCAAATATATTAATCCATCTACAACATCTACTTCATTAGAAGTTATACTTGTTCCGAATGCTACTCCTGCAACAGACCCTTTTTTCCCTAAAAAAGTCATACTATGGTTCATCATTACAATATAAGTAGAATACATTTTCATAGCTCCTAAAGAAGCTGAATAAACTCTACTTACTCTTCCTTCTTTATTTATGTGTACTTTAGAAAAATTTAAGTTAAGCATAAACTGCTGTAAGTTATCATAAACCATAGCGTTTATACCGTAGGTTTCAGTCCCCATCAATGAAGATTGACTTATGCCGAAAGTAACTGCTTGTTGAAACTCTCCGGTTGGTAACTGTTGAGACATTGCGTTGGCTGTAACGATAGGAGGAGCAAGGTTTCGTTTTTTCTTTTTCTTCTTATCGTCCTCCTCTTCATCTTCGTTGCTGCTTTCCTCTTCTGACTCTTCTTCTTCACTATCTTCATCTTCGTCGGATTCTGATTCTTCTTCAGTATCCTCTTCTTCTGATTCCTCTTCTGAGCTCTCGTCAGATTCTTCTTCACTTGATTCTTCATCTGTTTCTTCTGTTTCTGATTCTTCTTCTGTAGACTCTTCCTCAGTAGTTTCTTCAGTAGATTCTTCTTCGGTAGATTCTTCAGTAGTTTCTTCGGTTTCGGATTCGGTTGATTCTTCGGTAGTTGTTTCTTCTTCTGTAGTGCTTTCCTCTGTAGTTGATTCTACTTCTGTAGATTCTTCACTTCCTGAATCTCCTCCTGTAGAGTCTTCTGATCCGGATGTAGTAGTTTCCTCAGACGAACTTGTAGATGTTGTTTCTTCTCCTGATGATGAGCTATTCGTTTGGTTATCTGTTTGACTGTTTGACGTGCTGCCTTCAGATCCTCCGGATGTTGACGCACTATTTCCCGTACTACTTGTATTTGCTCCAGACCCAGTCGTATTTTGAGCACTCGTATTCGTACTCGCTGTATCAGGAGCAGTAGTAGAAGGTTGAGATGTTTGTGTAGTTGTGGGAGCACTAGTAGCGGTAGGTGGTGGTGTGACATTTGCTGTTGTATTTACGTTAGCAGTACTAGCGGCTGCATTTGTTGCTGCTTGTGCCGCTTGTTGAGTAGTCTGTTGAGTTGTTTGTTGTGTGGTTTGTGCTCCTGTTGTTGTTGTAGAACAGGGGCTAAGACTAATCCACCATAAATAGGTCTCTTCAAGCCAAGCCTGTAAGGTTCCGTTTTGAAAATCTTGAGAACTAAATGATCTAGAACGATTATAAAAAGCTACTACTGTTGTTCCATTCATAGGTACACTAAATACAGAAACTGCACCAGTACATCTATCTACATAGGTTTGAACAAGGGCCTGTGAGTGACCCTTGAACATTCCCATCGCAGTAAAAAACATAACTAATAGTAACTTTTTCATAACCAATTACAAAGTTTTAAATTTCATAATATTAATGATCAAATATACCTTTTCGTATCATCCTTTTGACAATCTTAGCTACAGCAGTTTCTAAAGCCTTTCTAGTAGTTACACCAATAGAAGAGCCGTTAAACTTTACTTCGTCTAAGTTATCTGAGTTTGATAAGGTAAGTTCTCTAGTAGTCACAGCTTTACCTAAACCTGAACCTGTCATATAAAGTCCTGATTCGGCATCTACTGCTCTTATCTGTAAACCTAATCTAGTTACGAGTTTATTTTTAACTCCGTCTTTTAAGTTTACCGTTTCATCTTCAGATACTGAATAGTCATATACTTCTACATAAATGAAGTATTTAGCAAGAGTAATCTTGCCCATTATATCTGTCTGATTAGCTGTAAAGCCTTTTTGAGATGCTTCGTATTGTTTTACCATACGATCTTTAATTGCATCTCTAGTCTCTACAAATTCAAATCTCCATGTTTCATCTAAAAACGCTACAGTAATATTAGTTAGACCTAAGCCTACTCTATTATCTCTGAGTTCTGGATATTGATTTAATACATCTTCTGTTACACCTATATTAAGTAAAGCAACTGGTACAGGATCACCGTTATACTCTGGAATCGAAAGAATTGAGGTTCTTTTCTCGAAATCCGCTTGATAATCCTCTGTGGTTGTTTTACCAATAACTTGAGCTGAGGTATAGCTAGTTAC
>Ga0181400_1000699_pt1 | contig 14409 bp, 16 predicted proteins | sample 23SPOviralmetaG_FD_130129 | JGI IMG/M metagenome (GOLD analysis project Ga0181400, IMG submission 130129) | Marine viral communities from the oligotrophic San Pedro Time Series (SPOT) site, San Pedro Channel, CA, USA - 23 SPOT_SRF_2011-06-22 | ecosystem: Environmental > Aquatic > Marine > Strait...
CTTGCCCCCAATGCCTTGACCGCTCCCAGCCGTCCAAGTTGAGTCGGTTGAGCGAACGTGTATGGTTGTTACACTTGAGGCGCTTAAGCTATTTGATGAATTTATAACATCAAACTCAACATAACAATTTAAATTCGTAATATTAGAGGAGGAAAACGCGCTACTACCTATTTCAATAACAGTACTTGGTATATCTATGGATTGGTCTGGGTAAGTAACCTGAAAAAACGCGAATGTTTCAATTGTTAATAAACCTTCTGTGAGATTAAGACCATTGCTATCAAAGGAACAATATGAAAAGCTCTCCTCACCTATTGTAGTTACAGTACTAGGTATAATTATTTTAGAAAGACTAGAACTATCAAAAGCTTGCTTAGATATGCTAGTGCATGATGATCCTATTATCATAGAGTCGATATCAATTGAAAATCTATAATATTGTTGTGGAATATCTCCGTAAATAGTATCAATCTTACCGTCACTATGAATAGAATAAGAGGAGCTTCCAGCACCTCCCTGTAGCTTACTCCAAGAAGAACCTCCAAAGGATTTGTAAACATTTTCGATTGTATCGTAAGCTAAAGTCCCGACAGGTGAGTCTAAAGGTAAATCACTTGTGGTATATTTTAATGCTGGATTTTTACTTGTATGAGACATTATTATAAATCTTTAATTATTTCTATTCCTGTTCTAGAGCCAATTGTTTGATTTGGTCCTGCTGTGAATGTAGTATCATTAATTGGAACATGAATGGTTTGCAAAGAATAAGTATTAGACAAGGAATTTGCTTTAAAAGCAAATTTTGGTGCATAACAATCAATTCTCTTTGTCGGGTTGTTTGTAAAAGCGTACGCACCAATGCTTGTAACGCTAGAAGGTATAAGCATACCTGCTTCGTCTAGTGTTCCAGCATCTATTTCCTGCAAAAATCCTACACCATAAGATTCAATCTCTATAAGACCTTCTGGCAAAATAAGCTTACCAGTAAAGTCATTTGAAAAAAACGCACCTTGTTTAATATACTTTACCCCAATCGGTATATTTATATCACCTTTGAAAGTATTTCCACTGGAAAATTGCCTGTTAAAAGCATCTTTGCCAATAGTTTCAGCGCTACTTCCAACTATTAATGTCTCAAAATTTAAGCTGAAAACAACATTAGAAGCCCAATCTTGGGGTACATCTCCAGATATTGATTTTATTTCATTTGTAGTGGCGTTTATAATATACGTATCAGTAAGCGCATCGACGCCAGCACCTCCAAGACTACTCCAGAAGCCGCCAGACTCAAAAAAAACAAGTTGCTCTTTATCAGTGTCGTAAGCAATAGCTCCAATATCCGCAGTAGTCGGAAGATTTGCGGTTGAATATTTTGATACGGGACTTTGTGAAGTGTGACTCATTTTACCACTCTACAGCTTTTAGTTCTTCGATTGTTGTGGCGGCATCTACACCTTGATTTGCAACCTTCTCTCTAGAAAAAGAGTTTTGAATGTGTGCAGTTATCGATGCTGAAAGCTGACCAATTAAAGTTGCATCTACAGTAATAAACGAACCATCACCAATCTTCCACTCTGTAGTAAAAGTTGGATCAGCTGAAGCAAGATGGTCTGCTTGATAAATTCTTGAAACTGTAAGCCTGTCAGTTCTAACTGCAAGCCCACCCACATCAATACCACCAACTTCAAATTGATACCTTTTATTCGCAAAATACTTTCTTACAACTTTTTTTGCACCTTCAAGATCTTCAGGAAAATCCTTGTCTATTTTTTCATTTAAAGCTCTTACTTCAATGTAGTCTCTGTATGATTTTTTGTCCATCAAAGAGCCATTGATATAATGCATTGATTCACCCGAAGATTCAAATGTTGCTGCATCCTCATCTGAAATTTCTTCAAATGTTAAATATTCTGGCGCAAGATCTTCTTCGGTAGGTTCTGTATCGCTTATACTTACGATAAATCCAGATCTATATAAAATTGCATATTTCATTTTTTATTTTTTATTTTTTATTTTTAAGTTAAATCTTTAATTACTTCAATTCCTGATTTACCGCCAATTGTTTGATTAACACCAGCAGTCCAACTAGAATCAGTTGATCGAGCGTGAATGGTTGTTATATTTGAGTTTGTAAGACTTGATGACAGGAAAGCTCCTTTAACTGCATAAGAATTTATGTTCGTCGCAGAGCAATTACCAAAAGCAAGATCTATACTGGTAACGGAATTTGGTATTGTAAGGCTTGTAATTGACTGTACTGATTGAAAAGCAGAATTTTCAATTGTTGTTATACTATCTGGTATGATAATATCTTGTATGTGAGAGCCTTCGAATATTCGCTCTGTAATAGTATCAATCCCAGACCCAAGTGTGAATTTTGAAACAGGAATAGATGCTGAAGCCATAGTGGAAAAAGCAAATCTTTCAATAGTAGAAACGCTATCTGGTATTGTTATTTCTCCAGCAATTCTTTGATTACTTGCAAAAGCTGATTGACCGATTTTCTCTAAACCTTCATGAAGCTCTATCTCCATTAATCCCGCAGTGCCAGAAGTGGCGTTATTAAAAGCAGCAATATTTATTTCTTTTACGTTTGGTGGTATAACCAGTTTAAATGTTTCTGAAGTTGTGTCTCCTAAACTGTTAAAAAAGAAAGATCTTGATCCAATTTTTGTACAGGAAGAACCTATAACAACATAGTTTACTTTTTCTCCTAATACTGGATTATTTTTATAGCTATCAGGAATATCTCCCTGTAATAAATCTATTTCTCCGTTTTCTAAGAAAACAATTGATTGAGTCCCTACAAGACTAGGATCTCCACCAGAGATGTCTTCTACGCTGTTGTTCTTGATTACTACAGTTTTTTCTTTGGATGTATCAAAAGCAATAGTTCCATCATCAGCATTTAAAGGTAATTCTGCTGTTGGTTTTGCTATAGGTGGAACTTTAGGTGTGTGACTCATTATTGTATAAAGTAATCTGTGCCGTCAGTAAATATTGATATTGATTCGTACTGAGACGTTAGAGAGTAACCACTTACAAGTCCGTCGCTTTCAATCCCGTCTAACGAAACTCCACTAGGTGGCAAAAGCATAACAGTGCAAGAATCACCTATTTTTTTATGCTGGGTAACGTTAACGTGTTGAGCGGGTGGTAGCAGATCTACAACCATACATGGTCCGCTTGCACCACCACTACCGCTACCGCTACCACTACCGCTATCGCCACCACTAGCGACAAGGTTAGAGTCGTCATATAAGTGGTGACTATTACCTGCGTCTTGAGTGTGAACCGCTCCAGTAACAAGAACAACGTCAAAAAGACCAGCGCCTCCTCCAGCTTCCCAAGATGCGTTACCAGCTCCATCTGACGTTAATCTGTAACCTTCTGGGGCTGTTTCTGAATCAATATCAGACGCTACAACTTGATTACCCTCTAGCGCCGCTAGTCTAGACTCAGCGTCATCAGCGTTTCCATTGTATATATTTCTAGCGTCAAGGTGAGTAGAACCTGCTGTTGGTGTGAAATTTTGTTGTGCCATTTCTTTTAAAGTTTATTTTGATGATGTGTTATTGATTTTTATTCTTCGCTCCAAACACAACTATCTTTCCAGAGAGTAGTGTCTTGCCAAAGATAATTGCAACAAATTACAGAAATCGTTGATCTAAGATGCTTTTGAACGCAGTTAAGAGATATGTTTAAAAATCTCATTTTTATCCTTTATATATGATAGCTTCTCCCGAAACTCTTAATGTTGACCATTGACCAACTATAACGTCTCCAGCAGCAACAACAGTACCAATAAAGTTTTCTATATTGCCCTCTGTATTTGCTAGTATTGTCGTGTCTGAAATTGCGTGAATAGCCATAAAACTTCCAGTTACTGTTTCGTCAGCGCTAGAAACTCTAATTGCTCCCATTGCCCCAATTGTTTTGAGTAAGCTTGTCTGCGTAGATGAATCTGTCATATTAAAGATATACACGACCGAATATTAGATGGGAACATCGATCCAACTGGTATTTAATATATTTTATAGTTTCTTATTCAAAAAAATAATGTGTAATTAATTAAACTGACATGAGCGCTTTAAATAATACATTCGAAGAAATAGACGAAGCTATATCTGGAGTCACTAGTTCAATCTCTTTTGGTTCTAATGAAATAAACATAGAAGATATTCTTTATCTAGACACCCTTTCAAATAAATTAGGTATAAACGACGAAACCCCATCAGAAGCTTTGGGCATAAGCGGAAACATGATGGTGGATGGATACATAAATCAAGTTGTTTCTGACGGAGCCGTCCCATCAATTTCTTATTTTCCAAATAATGGAGATGGAGGATTCTACAAAGACACAAACTTTGAAAAACTATATTTGTGCTATAATGATACTGGTAATTTTATTTTTCAGGAATTTAATAATGAATCTTTTGACAAATTAACAAATACTTTCAGCGAGATAGATGATGCTTTAATCGGTATAGATTCATTGACTCCAACTTTTTCAGAAATAGACTCGATATTAGTTGGTATAAACAGCTGGGTTAACCCATTATCCACAGTAGACCAAGAAATAAGTAGTTTGACTGGACTTTCAAGCACTTATCAAGAAATAGATTATGCAGCAAACGGGGTTGCTTCTTTATCTGTAGATTTTGATGATATTGACTCTGGAATAGGTTTTACTTTGAATTTGAATTATAGTGCTTCTCAAGTAAACAGTAGCCTATCTCTCGCAAATACAGCTTTGCAAAATGGAGATAACGTTTCTAGCTTGATTAACGATTCCGTCTATATAGCATCTGGAGATAATGTATCGAATTTGGTTAACGATTCCAATTACATATCCACTTATAGCTACAATGCTGTTTCAGTTGATTATACTGGAGACTCAAACGACTCTGTGATTGATGCTACTGTAGAAGATTTAACAATATCACTTCCTACCGCAGTTGGCATTGTAGGAGAGTTTTACATTGTAAAAAATAGTAGTACTGGCGTTGCAACATTAGAAAGCTTAAACCCAGAACTTATAGACGGGCAATCATCCTTAAGCATTGCCTCTCAAGATTCTGTTACTGTTCTTTCAACAGATTCCAACTGGATAACTATTTAATTTTAATTTTGTATTGAACTTTATTAAATTTTCGATATAATAAATTATATGGACATTTCACAACTAAAAAAACTACATGAAGACACTTCTAAAAAGTGTTTGGATATAATGATTAAAAAAAATTCAGACTATACAGGTGGAGAAAAAAGCAACGATGTATTCGCAAACTTTAGAAGTTCGGAAATTTTAGGGGTCGATCCAGTATTGGGCATAATGATGAGAGTTATGGATAAGATTCAAAGAATCAGGAGTTTTACAGAAGACGGCAAACTAGAGGTTAGTGATGAAAGTGTTTACGATGCTTGCGAAGATGTTGTAAATTACATGATATTAGCAAAAGCAATGTTTGTAGAAAAAAGAAATAATGAAGACAATCTATAAAAAGCTCACAGCAACTCAAATAAAAAAACACGATTTTGATAACGAGTTTGCCTATTTGGAAAAAAGATGCAACTCTGTTTTAAAAGATTGTTATTTTGCAGAGAAGGAGTTCCTAAATCCAAATGGTACCATAAAAGATGGGGGGAGGAAGTATTTTCACTGCGAGGATAACGTGAACCCCGCAAAAAAATTAATACCCGTAGATTATGAAAACTTCTTAGATTTCGAGGATTTATATTATTTTAATGAAAAGGGTATAATTTTAAATATTAAAGAATAGTAATGGCAAATAGTAAACAAACAACTGGGGAATTTCAGGGAGAGTCTTTTCTTTATTCAAATCTGAATGAAGACAAGATGGAGTTGTTGACGAGCCCATTTCAACCTGTTTTTCAAGCGGAAGAACCTGCAGTTGGAGAAGATCAAACTCCACCAAAAGTAAGGTTCATACAAGGTTATATAATAAATTATCTCTCGCAACCTGAGGATTACTTTTTTATAGAGGGAATGGCTGATGCTTTTGAATTAGATATAAATACCCCAGCACAAGCACCTTTCGAACGAGTTTACGAGGTGAAAATTTCCCTAGACGAAAAAAGTGGGAAAATAAAGAACGCCAAATTTCAAAAAAAACCAGTAGAAGGAGAAGAAGGTTATAGAGATCCAGAAACAGATTCTAATAAGTATAATGCTTCGACATCTTTCCCTGTAGATGATTGTGTGGAATTTTTTCTTCCGATATGCAAGTTTCTAAACGATAATATAGATAATTTATGGTTTAATGATAATATACATTGGTGGGGTGATATAATTGCTAAGTGTTCGATGTGGGGTCCTACTTTTACAAATATAGGTACTCCTGAAGCTCCTATTTATGGCTTATATTTTGGAGATGGTATTATAAATAATATTAAAACAAAAAAACCAACTACAAGTCTTATTTTAAGCCAAGAACAATACGAGGAAATTCAGTATATTGTTCTAAACGTAGACATTAATACTGACGGGTCAATAAACCCAGCAACTTTGACCCAAGAGTTAAAAACTGAACAAGAATTAGCAACATTACCTTTAGACCCTGTTTTAGAAGACGCTGTTCCGACAAATATACAAATAATTCTCGGCTCTATCTCAAACGGTTTAACTTGTTTAAATTTTGAAGGCAAGATAAGAATAGAGCCTTATGTTTGGTTTACAAAAGATAAAGATGCGGGACAGTTCGAATATGGATTAAATCCATATATCCAATATTGGAAAATTAGAGTATTGTAGTATTATTAGCTTGGCATGAAAAACATAACAAATGGTATTTTAACTAATTGTAGTTACGAACCTAAGAATCCAATACTTTTAACTGAAGTCTCTTACAAAAGAGTAATTACGGGAGACGACAATTCTGCCACAAGTCAAATAAAAATACTGCCTCAAGTCTGTTTTACTCAGTCCAGTAGTGAATACACTTACAATAGGGATAGAACTAACTCTGGCAGTTATAGTAATAGCGGATCAAATAATACGTCAACGTTTTCTATCTCAGATTCCTTCCAAGGTGGGACGACGGACAATGGTTCTGGTCTTGCTATAACACAATTGGATAAATGTACAATTTGCACAACAGAACTTTCTACTGCGGATTTTAGTAGTAGCTTTTCAAGTATTTCATCTAGCTCTGGCAGTACCAGTGGTTTTTTCTCCACAAGTAGCAACAACACAAGAACTTCTAGTACATCTTCATCTTCATCTTCATCTGAATCTACTGCTAGTAGTAGCTTCGAATCTACCTCTACCTTCTCTCTCGACGAATCTGGTTGCGAGCCTTATTGTAGCGCGGAAGGAAGAGTGGAAACAACAGTAAGTGACGTAAGTGACACCATTTATTACGATGAAATAAAACAAAATATAACAAAAACCTCAAGTGTTTGCTCTACAGATGCAACGAATACAAATCCAGAAACTTCATTTGTAGTTAACTACAGAACCACAGAAAGCCTTAGTAAGTTTTTAGTATCCTCGACACAAGGTGAGTTCCCTATTATAACTGAAACTACGGTACCTTATTATAAAACTTACACAATCCAAACAGACTGGACCGAAACAGCATCAACAGAGTGGACATCAACAGAAACAAGTAACACCACTTCATTTGAATCTACAATACAAGATACAACAACAAACTCTAGAAACGAATTTGGAGAATTAATAGAATACGAAACGACAGAAAGAGTTAACACCACGAAGGAAACTAAAACTACTGTTTCGACTACGACATCAAAAGAAACTACACAGACAGGAGGTACGACAGAAACGACAACTGCAACAGAGTCACAAACAAACGGGACTGATACGACACTGACAGAGGACGAAATTTCCACATGGGTTGAGGGGACGTCAACTAAATTTATAACAGAAACCTCTCTAAGTACCATTGAGGTTTCTGATATCCCTTTTTGTGATTACGCAGGTTGGGTGGAAGGGTGCTTCACGCTTGCGCAAGATGAATATATTGCATCAATAAAAAACCCTGTTTCAGGAGAATCTCCGTATTTTACATTGAAAGAAAGCACTCAAACTGATACTGGCTTGATAACAGGGTCAGTTAGAAGTAATTTTTCCACAGAATTTCACTTTGACAATCATGAAGCTTTGATTGAATGGAAAGAACCTCCAATAGAGGAAGGAACTAAATGGTGCCATTGGGCGGAACTTTTTACTTCAAGTTCTATTGGGGAAGTTGAAAGCACCTTTTATACCACACCTAATTTAAAACAAAGTATTCTTGATGTTGTCTATGTTGGTGAAGGACAAGAAGACAATGATTATACTTCAGAATTTACTATAAAAAATGAGACCACATTTAACAGCATAACAGAATATTACCAACTGACCCCAACCGACGCTTTTGGTGCAAACCTACAATATTGGCAAACAGAATATAATGAAGCTCCAAAACAAGAACTCCGATCCTTCAGATACAACCTTGAGTCTCATAGAGATGCTTATATTGAAAGCCCTAATTGGGCATCAACAACATACACAACTATAGTTGAAACAACAAGTTCATCTAAAATATTACTCCCTGTTAAATATTCTACTGAACATTTAGGACAAACTCACTCTCATTTATTTGGCTGGGATTTATTAGACCAGATCTGGATTGATACTACTGTTCTGACTTACCAAGGAATAATGCTTTCAAGAAAATCATATTTGCATGATATTTATGAGACTTCCGCGACTGGCAGTAACTATACTACACTTATAACAGATGAAGTTTCGGTAACCGATTTTTATTCAGACAAGGACAGGAATATATTAAATAGATGGAGTAATCCTTCCGATGTAGTGCCGATAGAACCACTAATGCCCGATAACGAAGCTAACGATGGCGGCTTAAATAAAATAACAGCCGTTTACGAGCCTGACCTTGCCATTGGCTATATTGGATTTGGAGAAGTTCTAGAGGAAGAACTTGCCTCCGCAAGTGTTTACGGATTCATGATAAAACAATCCGCTGGAGAAACTTTTAACAGTGATGATGAATTAAATATAGATTTAACAAATATTTCTTCAGCCGCTTTGTTAGCTGCTGATAGTGCCAGCATTTTTTATACAAACCCATGTTTTGGTCCTGATTTAGGAGAACAGGTTGGGACAACATCTTGGGGCAATACAAGGAAATGCAGTGATGATGAAGAAGATAAGGTTTTATTCGGTACATCTACAGAAGTCCACGCAACTTATAGCAAAGAATACGAGACAGAAGGATCGACATTAACCTCTTCCGCTTATGCTACATATAGCTTATCTTTAGATATGCCCTTGGAAAACTATGCTAACCCTGTTTTATTAAAAGCATTCATCTCAGATTCAGTTGTTGGAGACAGACAACGAGAGATAATCGCATCAAATCAATTGTTTGGCTACAGGACAAATTATATGTTCCAGTTAAAAAACGTAACAAACACAATATCTTATACTATAAAAAAAGGAGAGTATGATGTAAGTATAGTTAATAATTCCAATGAAGAAGTGAGTTATGTTTCTCAAACGACTACTGGAGATATTAAACGAACCGCAACTGACGGCAATATTAGTATTAGAAAAATAACTTCTAATGATATATTTTTGTATCAAGCAAGAAACGAAATTAATAGTCAAGGTCCGTTTTTTCCTTATACTTACTCGTTCGGTCGTTCGAGAATAATAACACCAAACTTAGAATATCGTTTTTTTGAAAATCATAAATTCACAAGATCAGATGTAGCGTCATACTCTATAAACGGAGGAAGAGTTGATGGTTGGTTAGGGCCAAGCAAAAGTCTATGTGAAAGTACTGGCGGGTGATAAAAAATGGCTTTTTAAGTGAAAATAACTTATAATAAAATAAGTTATGAGTAAAGTAAAACTAGGTATTTATACAGCTTCAACATTGAAGCATTCTTACGCCCTAAAAGCACAGGCAAGAGCTCTTCATTCTGCTTGTATATACGCAGGAATAGAAGACCCTACCGTGGTTTTGGTGACAAGCGACGACGATTACTTTGATGAAGTAAGGGAGGAATATGAAAGTTTATTTAAAAAGGGTAAAATAATTTTAATCAAAAAACAAGAATTCATTGATTGCGATAAAAGAAAAAGCTATAAAAATGAAGTTCAGCTCATGATAGCTCAAATGAGAACAATAGGAACAAAAAGGCTTCTGTCCGAAGGTTGCAACAGAGTCTTATCAATGGATTCTGATGTTATACCAAAACACAATTCTATACAATGCATGATAGACATGTTAAACTTCGATAAAGGGTATTATGATGTCGTTCAATGCCCTTACCCTTCTCAGGGAGGTGGGGCTTTTTTAGGAGGCAGAGGAACAAAAACAAGGCAGATACTAGAAGACTTTGTAGAAAAAGAAAGAAGGGTTCCCAAAAAGTTAAAGAAAAAAAAGAAAGAGCTTGAAGAAGAATTTTCTAATTTCTTACAAGATTTAGAAAAAAATAAAACACCAAAAAGCCCAGAGGTTGATAGAAAAATCGAAAGCAAAAGAGAGTCTATTTCAGAAATACAGAAAGAGATAGGCAGTTGTCCTGCTAAAAATAATGTTTTTACTTTGAACGGGAAGCAATGGAGGAAAAGAGGATGGTTTGACTACGCTTACCCAGCTATAGGAAGAGGGTCTATTGTGCCAGTAGATTGGGTTGGTTTTGGTTGCACTATGATGTCTAAAAAAGCCGCAGCTCTATGTGATTGGTCTGGATATGACGGAGGAGGCACAGAAGATCTGTTTATAATTTGGAATAGGTGGTATCAATATAATTTAAACATTGCTAATATAGCCCACTGCCCATCTGACCACATAATTAGAGATAGGGGCAATAAGAATAAATATATACATGTGCAAACGTACCACGAAGAAGAAGGAGAGCATGTTTGGCATTTAAGACAGTCATCTAGACCTTGGTACGGGCATGATTGCGGAGAAGAATACGACCAAAACAACGATGGGAAACACACCGCTGTAGAAGAGGAAGATGATTGATTTTTCTAATAGCTATATACCTATATTTTTTCATATACCAAAAAATGCAGGTTCTTTCGTGAGGAGTTGGCAAAAAACAATTCTAGAGAATGAGTCGAAAGACAGGTCTTTTCTTAGATCTATCATAGTAACAAACGAAAACAAAGAGCATATATTAAAACTAGAAGTTTTAGACGATCAATCTATAACAGATAACGAAGCATTTATTAAAAATAAATATTATGATAAAAATGCTTTAGAAATAAATTTAAGTGAATTTAAAGAAGTAAAAAGAAAAAGCAAAATTAAAGTTTTTTCAGCGTCAATTCTTTCTTTTGGTTTTATCATTCATTCTGATTTAATTAATTTTATCAAGAACACTTGGGATAGGGATATTAAATCCTATATGATACTTAGAGACCCACTCCAAAATGAATGGTCTTTTTACAACTACATAACATCTCAATTATGCCAACATGAAAAAAGATCTGATGAGATAAAATCAAAATCATTTAGAGAATACTTACTATCTGAAGAAATGAGTGATAGTTGGCTTATTCGGTCTTTAGTTGGAGTAAAAGAGAATGTCGATCAAGATGATTTTAATAAGGTTATAAAGATATTAGACAATATAAAAATATTCAATATAAAGAAATCAAGCGATGTTGTGAAGACTATGTTTAAAGATTGTTACGACATTGATGTAGATGTTAATCATAATGCAGCAATCAATAGAAATGAATCTAAGATACCTATGCCGTCACTAAAAGAGATAGGTCTTGATATAGTTGAAATATTTAAAGAAAAGAAAAAATACGAATATAAAATTTACAATAAATATGCATTTAACTCAGACTCAGAAGAACTATTCGAAAATAAACCGAACAATGTAAAAAAACAAAATTCTTTTTTTTGCCAGAATATGGAATTTAATGATCATAAAGTAATTGGCACTTGGGATCTATCAGAATGCATAGACGATTACCTAGGAAACACAGACTTCAAAAATAAAAGAGTTATAGATGTAGGGGCTGGTTCAGGTTATAATTCATTTTATATGGAGAGAATGGGAGCGGAAGTCGTGTCTCATGAAATACCTAATGGTAATTTTTGGGATTTGTTCAAACATCCTAATAGTAAAAAAATAGATAAAAATTTCAATCAAGCTATGTTAAATGGCTACTGGTATGCTCATGAAAAATACGGATCAAAAAACAATCTTTTTTTATGGGACATTTATAAAGATATTCCTGACGAAGTCGGAAGTTTTGATATAGCTGTCTTTAGCATGGTTCTTTCTCATTTTAGAGACCCTTTTTTAGCTTTAATGAATGTTCTTTATAAAACAAAAGAAAAAGCAATACTAGTAAATACATTCTCAGAACAGTCTAGCACAACTGGGTTCTTTTATGGAGAAGAAGGTTTATGGTGGGAACTATCCAAACAATGCACTCATTGTTTTATGGAAAAAATAGGATTCAAACTAAAATCTGAAAAGATTGTTTTACCTTACAATAATGACGAAGAGCAAACAAAAGAATACAAATGCTTGGTATTCGAAAGGTATTGATTAAAGTAATTCCATAGGATGATGAAAAGCCTTGTATGACAAAATCCAGTGATCACATCCTTTTATAACATCAGTAAGGCTAACTACAGTCATTAAATCCTTCCTGTCCTTTCTTGTATAACCTTTATACATAGCATTACCTATAGAAGTCACTTTATCTTTTAGGTCGCAAAGATCACAAGCTAATTTATATAAATCAGTATTGTCGACACAGATGAAGAAGAGTCCGAAATCAAAAGCGATCCATTCTGGATTTCCTGAAGTATTGCACCAACCAGATTTGCCTTGTACGTTTTTTAACTCAATTAAAATATTACCTTCGTTGTGAGATTTCTTTAAGCCCTTCACATCGAAAGATTTACCGTCAACAATAAAATCAGTATGCTTATGCATATCATCTTTTGCTGGCGTTTTCTTTATATCTAATTTCTTAGACTTGCAAGAATCATAAAATCTTCTCTCACCATCAGATCCAGTCGCGGCTGAATGCTTTATGTGTTTAGCTCCAGAAAGCCCCTTAGCTTTGTTTGATATATATGACATTATGTATTTTTGCCGTAGTTTGTTTTAGTATAGTTAATCTTGATTTCCTTAAACCCTTCTGCAAAAGCATCTACTATCTCTGCCTTTACTCCATTTCTTTCACAATTTATCTCTCTTACTTTAATAGCTAGTCTCCCTATCTCAGCATAGTCTATATTGCCCGAGGAAGTACCTCTAGAGGCTTTGACCTCAGTATCCCATAATCTGCCGTTAATCTCGTAAAGCTTCTCTACGAAGACCTGAGTGGAATCTAACCCATACTGCTCTATTTCTGAGTAGTAAGATGCGAGTTCGTGAGATACATCTTCAGAGGTTCTCTCTGATTTCAGTTTTGTTATAGTGTATCTATCTATAATTTCAGACAAAGGCATTTTCATGTTATTATAATTTTACTGTTTTTGGAGATATTTCCTCAAGTTCAATGCAGATTCTGTAAATCTCATCACCGCTCATTTCTAAGGCGTTTTCTCTTAGCTTGGAGACTTGCTTACAAAAACTTTCATAAACTTCGTCTTGCTCTATCATTTCCTTCTCTACAGAGTCGTAAATAAAAGGATCATAAGCAGCGTACCTTTCCTTGTCTATCTTAACTTCTATTGGACAAAAGTTTGAATTTCTAACAACATATTCAAATATGTCATCGGCACTAACTTTAATGTTTACTATATCGTAGGACTTCATTGTTAAATTATAATAACAACTATATACAAAAAAGTCAAGAAAAAAATCACACGGATTTTTGATTATTTAACATCATCCAGAACCTATCATGAGTTCTTTGGAATATTTTTTATACCATAGAGATATACAGTTTGATACGCTATCTCCCTCGCATCTATAAACAACTCCATTCGAGTCTTGGTAATAAGCTTCCCAACTACCGTTTTGTAATTTAGAAACTGAGGGTTTTATTTTATAACCCATAATACTAATATTATATATCAGATTCTTCGACAATTGAGAACTCTTTCAAGTGGTCATAACCCTTAAAGTAGTCGTCATTTTCAATGACAGATGACTCATCCCAACCCCACTCGCTAATAATTTCATTTTCGTCCCACTCAACAGCTTCAGAAGATACTGATTTATTAACAGGTTTCTTACTCCACATTTTACATGACCAGTAACGAGGCGTAGTCTTGTCCTTAGCTGTATCGCATTTATGTCTAGCTCTAAAGCTGCGACGACGATCAGGATTGTCTCTTTTAATTTCCATGTTCGGGTCGCCAAACTTTACTTGAATTATATTTCCTGTCTTAGGGTTTTTAACATAAACACCAA
>Ga0181400_1000708_pt1 | contig 14356 bp, 15 predicted proteins | sample 23SPOviralmetaG_FD_130129 | JGI IMG/M metagenome (GOLD analysis project Ga0181400, IMG submission 130129) | Marine viral communities from the oligotrophic San Pedro Time Series (SPOT) site, San Pedro Channel, CA, USA - 23 SPOT_SRF_2011-06-22 | ecosystem: Environmental > Aquatic > Marine > Strait...
AGCGATAATAATATTGATTGTTATACTGAGCTCTACCAATACAATGTAAGTGATCCTAAGAGGGTTAATATAAACAGGTTCAATAAATAAGTTGATACTATGCGGAACTACATTATAATTATGATGTGAGTTATCGAAATATAGTATATAATGGTAGGGAGAGTTCGATTAAACTCTTCACTTGGGACGAGAATGGTAAACGTATTTCGTACGAAGCTTCACACGAGCCTTATTTATTCGTTGAAGGTCATGGTAAGTATGAGTCTATTTTCGGTACTACCTTAATTAAGAAGAAGTTTCAGAATCAGTACGGCCGGTATAAATTTATTAAAGATACAGGTATTAAGAGAGTATTTGAAAACTTACAACCACATCAACAGTACCTTGTAGATCGTTACTGGGAGGAGAATGAAGAAGAGGACTTTAATAAGCATCCTATCAAGACGATGTTTATCGATATCGAGACTTACTCGCCCGATGACTTCCCGGATATTCAAACCGGTAATCATAAAGTAACTGTTATAACTGTATATGATACGTTAGCAGATCACTTTACAACTTGGGGATTGTATGACTATAAGAATCATCAAGATGATGTAACATACATAAAGTGCGATGACGAGAGAGATCTATTCAAGAAGTATATTCAGCATCTAGAGCAAGACTTCCCTGATATCCTGTCTGGTTGGAACTCTGAGTTCTTTGATATACCATATATTATTAACAGATGCCGCCGTATCCTTGGGGATGAGTGGGTTGCTCGTATGTCACCTACAGGTAATGTAACAAGTAGAGTCATTAAGGGAGCCTTTGGCAGAGACCAGACAAAGTGGTCTATTGAAGGTATATCGCTACTTGACTATCTTGACGTGTATAAGAAGTTCTCTATGGGTCTCCGTGAGAGCTATAAGCTCGATGCTATTGGTGAATTAGAGCTTGGTGAGAAGAAAGTTGAGTATGGTAATATGAATCTCGCTACTCTATCTGACGAAGACTGGCAGACGTTTGTTGACTATAACATTCAAGACGTTAGACTTCTTAAAAATCTAGATGTTAAACTAAAGTATATTGATCTTATTCGTATGCTGGCCTATTCTGGACTGACTTCTTTTGAAGCAGCTATGGGATCATTATCCGTTATTAACGGCGCTACTGCTATTAGAGGTAGGAGGCGTCGACAGTGTATACCGACATTTATTCGTAATGAAGATACGGGTAAGAATCCTGGTGCGTATGTAGGTGAACCTTTAAAGGGATTTCAGAAAGATATTATTTCTTTTGACGCTAACTCGCTGTATCCGAACGTGATGATATCTCTTAATATGTCTCCGGAGACTAAAGTCGGTAAAATTGAAGATAAGAACGATAAGGAGGTTACCATTAAGCATGTTAATGGCAAGACGTTCACTCTACCAATTGAGAATTTTAGTAAGTTTGTTAAGGATGAAGAAATCGGTATAAGTCGCGCTAACGTTATGTTTACACAGAAACGTAAGGGTGTAATGCCTGAGATCTTAGATGAGTATTATAATAAGCGTGTTGAAGTTAAGAAGATACTCAACAAGCTAAAGCATGAGTATGCTGCTAACCCTACACCTGCTCTAAAGGTGCGTATTGATCAGTTAGATTCGAAGCAGCTCTGTATTAAGATTTTTATTAACTCGATATACGGTTACTTCGGCAATAAGCATGCCCCGTTCGGTGATGATGATATTGCTGCATCCATTACCTTAACTGGTCAAGCGGTAATTAAAGCGTCTAATGAGCTACTTAAGAAGTATATAACTAAACGTGTAGGTATTGATGATGAGCAGAAGCTTAATGACAGTGTTATATATAATGATACAGACTCGTCGTATATATCCCTCAAGCATATTATTGATAATACTGATATTAACTTTACCGGTCCAGATGGTAAAGTGACTAGTGAGCTACATGATGAGGTTCAAAAGATTGAAGATTTCCTGAACGATGAAATTAAAACTTGGGGTATACGTTCACTTAACTCTCAAGATTGTAGGTTTGTGTTTAAACGTGAAATGATCGCTGATGTCGGTGTATTTCTACAGAAGAAACGTTACGTTATGCATGTACTCGACGACGAGGGAATTGCTATGGATAAATACAAGTATACTGGTGTTGAGGTTGTCCGTAGTACGATGCCGGCAGCTATTAAACCGTATGTTAAGAATATTATTGAGACGATGTTGAGTACTCGAGATATCAACAAGACTAATAGCGTCCTGAATGAAGCATATAAGATTTTTAAAAGTTTACCTATTGAGGATATCGCTTTTGTGTCTGGTATTAAAGGGTACGAGAAGTACTCGACTCAATGTGACGGTTTTACGACATGCAAAGGTATGCCTAGTCATGTTAAGGCCGCATATTACCACAACATACTTCTTAAGAAGTTTAATATCGATAAAGAATATGAAGAGATCGGTAGCGGTGATAAGGTTAGATTTTATTATGTACAGAAACCTAACCCATATAATATAGGTAATGTAGCATACAAATACTACCTACCTGATGAGTTTAAGGATAAGCTCAAGATAGATTACGAGTTAATGTTTGAAAAGATTATTTACTCTGCTATTGAGCGATTTTATGATAATGTGAGTTGGTCTATTCAAAGACCTGGTGCTGCAGTTCAGACAGATTTATTCGATTTACTTAGTTGATTAGACGGGAACACCAGTATAATTATACATATGACAGATAAAAAGTATACCACGTTTATTGATAACGCAGGCCGCACCGTTTTCGGTGAGGAAGTATCGAGAGGTGATTTTATTCAGGTAAAGAGCCCTGTAATGATCACTGTTCAACCACAGCAGGACGGCCAGATGGCAGTGCAGCTTTTCCCACTATTCTTTCCAGAGTTCATCCAACCAGTCGGTGAAGATGCAGAACGTTCGACCGTCTTCTCTTGGAGTGTTAATAACATTGCTTTAGGTAGCGATTTTGAAATTGAGCCACGTATTGTCGATCAATACGAAAAGGTTGTTAATCCTGTACTAGTACCGGTTGAAGCTGCAGCTGAAGAAGCTCAAGATGATGAAGAGGTAATTAAACTCTTTGACGAGTAAGATTTATCTGCCTGCCATGCCTCTGACTCAAGCATACTTTGGCGAAAAACTCTAAGAATCTGACCGAGTCTTAGATTGGTATTTAGGTTGAGTTTGTAATTCCTCTGCGACGGTAGGGGTTGATAATAAGGATAAGGATTGGAAACGGTCGACTCCCTTACATTTTTAAATTAGTTTAGTTGATACATATACTTGTTTATGTAAATATTTTTATGTCAAATTGGTCAACAGAATCATTCCGCCCTCCATCTGACAACTCGTCATATTTCGGACATGTCAGGAAAGACGAAGCTGAGAAGATCCGTGCTGAAATCAATCAGCAAGTACGTAATGAAGCTAATATAGCTATACATAATATCGTTACCCAAAAAGATGCAGAAATCGCTAAGTTGGTAGAACAGATTGATGAGCTTAAAGCAGCTAGTAAAAAGCCAGAACCTGAGGTTGCCGAATTTGCTCCACCCCCCGGTTACATAAAGGGAGTAATATCTGCAACATTTTCAGAGTCCAAAGACATTCAGATTATTAATAATGCTTTATACAGAGCAATAAGATATGGTCAATTAACTGAGGATGATTTAAAGGACGAAAATCTAGAAAAAATAAGAACGATTATTCTCTCTTGGAAAGAGTTCTTTGAAGAATATAAATGGAAGAGTAACCATATATCAACTAAGATAAAAAAGCTTCTGAAAGATACAGAAGAAATGTTATGATTATTACTTGAACGGGGTAGAAAGTATACTATAATCGGTATATGAGTAAAGAAATTGATGATATTTTATCTGTAATTGATAAGTCAAACCCTTATGCGTCCTTCCTAAACGATAGCGCGATTAGTAACGTCGATGGGTGGATCGATACTGGATCAATGGTACTTAATGGTATTGTATCAGGTTCACTACACGGAGGCATTCCAAAGAATAGAATGACCCTCTTAGCGGGTCCGAGCATGACCGGTAAATCGTTCATTCTTCAGAAGATTCTGGCTAACGCTCAGAAAGAAGGTCTAATTCCTGTTATCTTTGATAGTGAGAACGCTATCGATAAGGATGGTGCAGAAGCTCTAGGTTTAGATGTTAGTAAGGTAAAGTATGTACCAGTTTTTAGTATTGAAGAGTGCCGTAATACAATCTATGACTTTCTTACTAAAGTTAAGGAAAAAGGACAGGAAGGTAAATTTATTATCGCTATTGATTCGTTAGGTAATATGGAGAGTCAGTTACAGATTAATCGTCAAGAGAAGGGTAATGTAAGTGCTGATATGGGTAGTAGAGCTAAGGCAATGAAAACTCTTTTGAGAACCTGTACGCAGTTATCTGGTTTAACTAAAACTACTATTCTTGCAACTAACCATATCTACGAAGACCCTGCAGCTCTATTCCCGTCACTCGTGAAGAACATGCCAGGTGGTACTGCAACCGTGTATCTACCTTCCGTTACTATACAGCTTGCTCGTAAACCTGTTAAAGAGGATAAGAATACAGATGGTAAATTAGCAGTAGGTCAAAAGAACTATTCTGGTGTTATTCTACGAGCTCTAACTGTCAAGAATCGTTTCATTAAGCAATACTTGCAAGGTGAAATGTACTTATCGTTTGATCGTGGTCTGCATAAATACTTCGGCTTATTGGATCTCGCAGTAGGGCTCGGAGCAGTTGTACAGACCGGTGCTACATATCAATTACCTGATGGCAAAAAGCTAGGTTATTATAGTAAGTGGAAGGATGATTTTGAGTTATGGGATAACACCATTATACCTGTCGTGGAAGAGAGGATTAAGAAAGAGTGGAAGTATAGTAACGACAACTCCAATGACGATGAAGTTATTCCGGATGAAGTAACTGAGGAGGATGCATAGAATTGCGGAACAAGTATATAATTAAAGAATGAGAATGAAAAGAAAGATTGTTGTAACTCTCAGTGGTGGGATGGACTCTGCTGTATTATTGTTTAAAGCCGCAAAGATAGCTGATGAAGTACATACTATTAGTTTTGATTACGGTCAGCGCCATAAACGAGAATTAGAATGCGTTAAAAAGCAGCTAGCTGATGTTAAGAGTCTTTATCCCGAAACAGTATTTCATAATAAACTACTTGATACGACCTTTATACGAGAGATGGCCCCGGTTTCGTCACTTACTAATGATGATATCAATACTCCTAATGTAAATGAAATAATGGGTGAAGCTCAACCTAAGAGTTATGTACCGTTTCGTAACTTAATGTTCTTGAGTATGCTGTGTTCTTATGCTGAAGCAGTAGAGGCTCATGAAGTATGGTATGGTGCTGCTCAAGCAGATAGCTTAGCTGGTTATTGGGATGGCTCGGAAGAGTTCGTAGAGCAGCTCAATAGCGTTACTGCATTGAATAGAGAGAATAGAATTACAGTTAAAGCACCTTTAATTGAAATGTCTAAAAAAGATATCGTCTTAGACGGTGTCTCCTTAGGGGTAAACTTTAGTAATACATATACATGCTACTCAGGTGAGTACCCTTGTGACGCTGAGTCTGCTAGCAGCAGCTTAAGGCTACAAGGCTTTGTTGAAGCTAAACTGAGAGATCCCTTAGAGTATACGCAGCAAGATAAGTTAGACGCTGTATATGAGAAGAATGGCTGTAAGGCTATCGAGACGTAGTATTAGTCTCCTTTACCCCATGATAGCTTACCGCCGAGTCTAACAGAGATATAGAACACTGTAGCTAAGACTTCCCAAAATATAGAGCTCTTTGCCTGCCTTACCATATGCAATAAGAATCTGGTATCCGCTTCTTCTCTGCTAAACCTAGTAGTCTCGTAATCGAGATCATGTACTTTACAGCTAGCATTGAATTTAGCACTTAGAATCCTTCGAACCCACTTTGGAGTCCACCATGCGCCGCAGTAGTACTTATTTTTCACTTGATTAGTACCCGTGAGTATGTCGTCTCTGTTGAGCGTAGAGGTTTTGGATTCTTTCTCTCTCTCGGTTAGCGAGTAAGCGGTTAATCTCTTGTGGTGACATTTTCACTTCCTCTGCCTCTTCTCGCTTACAGCTGTCAGCCGGTGCCTTAGACATATAACGCGCAGTTGATTCTTGATCTTCACCACCTTCTCTTTTCCTGAAATATAGATTCTGTGTAGGGCTAAAGAACCATTCATCTTCATCAAAGTCAGCCAGTCCCATAGCCAACTCCATCTCATCCGGCGTCAATCTGAACTCATCTTTAAGACTGAGCTTTTCGTTATCCTCGTGACGCTTTTTATTATCAGCGCAATCTGGGCAACCACCACATGTACATCCATTCTCTGCATCTTCGCATGCAGCGTGCTTGTCTTTAGCAGCCTGCTTCATTGACTCATCTTTATCACCATCACCGTCGATATCTAGATAGTCCGGCTTTGCTTCTGCATCTTCAACGTTAGCAGCCATTGTAGCTGTACCTTTTTTAATAAGATCAGCAGCGGCAGCAGCACGAGCTTCATCACCACGACGCTTATACTTAGCATGAACTGCTTTAGCAGCTGCCATATAGTCTTCATCATGACTAGCAGGATCACTATCGTTTATAATACTGAATCTCTTTTGAATTTCAGCTTCAACACCATCAGCAACTGCACCTTCAGCGTTTTCAGCACCAAAAAGCTTCTTATCAATAAGCTTATCTTCATAAGTATCCTTATCCTCTGGATCTGTTCCATTATCAAAAGCATTCATAAGATCAATCTTCTTCTTCATACCAGGAAACTTACCGCTTCTCATTGCATGTAAATCTTCTAAATGGTCCGGAATGTCTTCATCTGAATGACGTTGCGTATGAAAATCATCAAGTTCAGACTCTTCTTCACTACCAACCATTTCTTTTTCAAGAACTGATACCATATCACGTAAATATGCTTCAGCAAGATGATACTCTTCAAACTGGTGCATATAGTCGAGGAACTGCTTAAATCTCTCAATACTATCTATTTTTGCACCGGTATCAGCGATATTGACAAGTACCTGAGGGTCGAGTTCGTCAAGCTCACTGAGTTGAGCAAGTACTTTAGTGAACGCTACTTTTAGCAGAAGCTTCTCGTCCTTGACATCAGGATCTTCTCCTGTCTCGACTGGAGCCTTTTCAATTGCATCCATTGTCGTATTTTTGATCTCTTCAGCTGAAAGATTGCTATACTCTTTTGTTTTATATCCTTCGTCCTTCTTAGGTCGGACATTCTTACCTGTTCTTAAGATCATCGCGATTCTAAGAAACTCTGATACTCTATCTTCATCTGTACCTTCTACATTCTCGGTAGCGTATGCTTCGAATTCATTCGCAAACGTATCCAGCATTTCTGGACGTTCAATCGCGATTTGACCAACCATTGCATTAACATCTTTTGCTGCTGGCTTTCTTTTTGAATCTTTAAATTCAGCTGGAATGACTTCAGGGTGCTTATCCTGCAAGTAGTTAAAGAAAAACAGACGTGCATCACGGTAAGGTACACCAATGTTGAGTTTCTTCATTTTATTAACAACCGGCTTCAGCGTCTTAGCAATGCTCTCTTCTAAAAGCTCTTCAGCAAAGTAATGTTCGCTGCTCTCATTAATTACTCGGTTCGTCCATGTAGCAAAATTCATAATAATATTTATGGATTCCTCGCTGATTTCAACTATAATAAGGTTATGTGCGGAATATATTGTAGTGACGATAATAACACCTTCGAAGTATTAGAGGAAGCTAACCAATCTAGAGGCAACTTTGCTACTGGATTACTGTATACATCTATCGAGGGTGACCAGACCCACTATGGTATTATACGCAAAGAAGGTTCTTTTAATATGGAAGATACAAGCATACCTGAAAATTGTAACTTATTCTTAGGTCATAACCAAGCGCCTACTAGTAGTCAGAGGAGTTTTCAAGATGAAACCTCACACCCGTTTGAAGTCGGGGATTGGGTAGTAGCTCACAACGGAGTATTGACTAACTTTAAGGAACTGCAACAAGAATGTAAAGTTGTACCTGAAAATCCTGTGGATAGCTATATTATACCATACCTACTGGCTGAGAATGATTATAGAGATGGTCCGAGTGATGGTGTAGTAGAAGGTGAAATTAATAATATTACAAAAGTATTACAACGATTAGAGGGTACCTATGCTGTCTGGATGTATAACACCTGGAGTAATAACTTATATGTAGCTAGGCAGGGTAGTACCCTTTTCTATAAAGGAACACATGTATCATCTATTAAAGGTAATGGTTATACCGAGGTGACAGAAGGTACTATATACAAATATAGTCCAGCAGGGTATGAGAAAGTATCAACATTTGAGTATAAATCACCATTTCTAACATTATGAGACATATAGCATTATTTTCACAGACAGGTTCAGAGATAGCAAATCTTATGGAACGCGGCATATCACCTGACGCTATCTTCTTTGACCAGAAGGATAGTACAAAGATTGATAGTAGAATAGATATTAAAAGCACGGGTCATCAGATCTCAAAGAAAGATGCTAAGTCTGTTGATCACTTGAGGGAATGCTTCGGTGACCCTAAGACGTGCTTTATTACGTTACATGGTTGGCTCAATATTATACCTAAAGAGATATGCGAAGAATATGATATATACAATGGTCATCCTGGCTTAATAACAGAATTTGAATGTCTTAAAGGTAAAGATCCTCAAGTTAGAGCATTTAATGGCAACTACAATCGCATTGGTTCTGTTATTCATCATGTTACACCTGGTGTAGATGAAGGAATGGTAGTTCTCTCGCACGGTGTAAAGAATAACTGTACAACACTAGACGAGATGTTCGATACTCTTAAAGATATATCGCTAAATCTATGGCTTGATTTCTTTGATAGGTGGTAGTATAATTTATATATGAATGATTTAAAGACAACTGGAAAGCCTCGTCAGTTTGAAACTGGCGCGCAGCGTGATAGTAGTGAAGGTAAATTGCGTATGAGCTTAGTACCGCATAAAGCTATGGAATCAGTTATGATGAGATACTTACAGGGGGCAGAAACGTACGGTGAAAATAACTGGCGTAGAGGCATGAAACATTCTGTACTATATGATAGTACAATGAGACATCTAATGCAGGACTTTAAGGGTGATGAGAGTGAAGATCATCTCGGAGCTGCATTATGGAATATTATGGGTATGATCTGGAATAGGGACAATAAGCCAGAATTGGATGACCGTAAGGATTATGAATAATATAAAAATTTATACAGCAACCAAAGGGGATAAGAAAGACTGTATACTTTATAAATGCCTACAGAGTTATAACCCAGATCATCTCGGAATCTCAGTACATTACGAAGATAAAAATACTAAAAGTCTTCAACGGTGCTATAATAGCTTTATTGATGATGCGCGGAAAAATAATATTGACATTGCAGTATTAATACATGATGATGTGTATATTAATACACGTGATCTTTACTCTCTTATATCTAAAGCTGCGGGTAAATATAACGTCTTTGGATTAGCTGGTGCTACTACTTGTAAGGTCGGTAGCCCTGCCTTATGGCATCTTATGTCTGACCGGCAAGATCAAAGAGGTTGTGTAGCGCATGGTAGTGAAGATTCATACATGTATACCTCTTTCGGACCTGTACCGAGTAGATGTTTAGTTATTGATGGCGTCTTTATTGGTATTAATATTAAGGAGTTGCCTGAAAATGTAAGATTTGATGAATCATATCCATCAAAGTTTCATTATTATGATATAGACTTCTCCCTTGAATGTAACAGGAACCATGTTACAATAGGTGTAGTGGATATACCGATTATTCACAATAGCCCAGGACTAACTAATCCTGATAAAGAATTTTACGACGGCCAGTCATACTTCATCAAGAAGTGGCAAAAGTAGTATAACATAACACATAATGGAAAAGATTGATTTAGATTATTTTGAGAAAGTTCTAATATATAAGAGCTTAACAGACGAGCAATACTTAGCTGAGGTTATTGGTCATATTGAACCTGATATTATTGCCGATAAAAATATTAAGATTCTTTTTACGATTATTAAGAACTTTTATGATAAGAGAGGTGTACCCCCTACTCTAACAGAATTAAAGACTTACTTAACGAATGATGATGTTAAGAATGCTCTAAAGACTGTTGCTGGTAGTTTTGATGATTTAGATAAGAACCTTAATCACGAAGAATTATTAGATAACACTGAACGCTATCTTAAGGAAAGAGCTATATACCATACCATGATGGATGTAGCTGAAGATATTACGAACGGTAAGGTTGATACTAGTTATATTCTAGAGAAGTTTGAAAAGAGTTGTAGTATCGAGTTAAAGGATGATCTCGGTATTAACTTATTTGATGATATTGATGAAGTTGCGCGTGAGTTGAGCGTAGATGAGCCGACACTATCTTCCGGATGGGACTGGTTAGATGATCATTTAAATGGTGGTTTCTTGGCGAACGGGAGAGCGTTTTACTGCTTCGCGGGTCAGACGAACGTCGGTAAGAGTATCTTCTTGGGTAATATTGCGACTAATCTAGTTAAAAACGGTAAGAACGTATTAGTATTGTCTCTAGAGATGAGTGAAGTTATGTATGCTTGTCGTCTCGCATCTGACATTACTAAGATACCTATTGCGGATCTTAAATCTCAGACACCTACGTTAAAGCATAGTATGGATAGTATGGAAGGTATGGGAAAGCTTCTTATTAAGGAATTTCCACCTAATACTATTACCGCTCAGCAGATTGCTTCATATGTCAAGACTGTACAGTTAAAAGGTATTCAGGTTGATGCTATTGTATTAGACTATATTAACTTATTAAGAGGTTCACTTAATAGTAACCTATATGAACGTATTAAGTGTGCTACTGAGGAGGTGAGAGCGTTAAGTTATAAGTTTAACTGCCCTATTATTAGTGCTACTCAGCTCAACCGTACCGGTTATGATACCGAATCACCTACTCTTGATACTATTGGTGAGAGTATTGGTTTAGCTGCAACTGCTGATGTTATTGTTGGTATTACTCAAAGTGATACTGATAAAGAGCTTAATATTATTAATCTGCATATGATGAAGAACCGTTTCGGGGCTAACTTTGGTAAGAATGAAATGAGAATTGATTACGGTACCCTTACTGTCTCTGAAGACGATACACTTAATAATGATGACGGTGATTTCGGTGAGATGACGGACGCGCTCGATAGGCTGAGCCTTTGACGAGCTCAATAGTTGAGCTTTTAAAAAGGTGGAGTAAATAGTTTAAATGGGTAAAATACATGTATTTACAGATGCAGACTTAGATGGGGCAGGCTGCGTCTTCTTACTCAGACAAGCTTTCCCTACTTGTGAGATATCCTATAAAGCAACTACAGAAAAGAGTTTTAGACAAGATGTTCTTAACTGGCAATTAACTGATAGTTTTAAAAACTATGATAAGATATTTGTATGCGATCTTAATATTAAAGATGAGACATCTCTCATTGATGTAGACAATGTTATAGTATTTGACCATCATAAAGACCATGTCGAAGTAAAGCACGAGTACGTTAAAGCTAAACCAGTTATTGAAGAATATACATCATGCGCGCGTTTAATATATGATAAGCTCAAGCTGAAATCTAAACTAACTAATTACCAAGCGCTTTTAGTTAAACTCATCGATGATTATGATAGTTATACTTTGAGTATACCATATAGTAGACAGTTGAATCATATCTTCTGGAATTATACAGGTGATAGAGTATCAAAGTTCCTTACGGATTTTGGAGCTGGTTTTAATGGGTTTAATACTTACCATAAAAACACTCTCAAGTTAGTTGAGAGTAGATTAGAGAATTACTTTAAGACTGAGAAGCTATTCATGAACGATGTAGAGCTTAACGGTACGACGTATAAGTTAATTGGTGGTTTCTTTTCCTTCTCGCCGAATGAAATATGTGAAAAGGCTCTTAAGGATCACGACGCTGATATATGCATGTTAATGAGTACAAAAACTAAGACAGTCGTTTTTCGACGATCGAGTACATGTACATTGAGTATGAGAAAGCTAGCTAGTAGTTTATCAGATGGCGGTGGTCATGATGATGCAGCTGGCGCTACACTAAACGATAGTATCATTAATCTTACAAAGCTATTAAAGGAGATCGGCAATGAGTAAATCTCCTTCACAGAACATGGAAGATGCAGAATTTGAGCATGCATTTTATTCCTTCTGTACTTTCGTATCTCTGCTACATGGCAAGAAGATGAATTTCCCGACTGTCTTTCTCAAGATTCTAGAAAATGATAAGATTAGAAAGGTCTTTATTGACCTTATAGGGGAAGAGAGTGATTTCGGAGCAGTTCAGAAATTTATCGAGACAGAACCCTCTATAACAAAAAGTAAATACGTAACAAAGTACTTGAATAAGAATAAACAGATACTATCATAGATTATGTATGACTCAATTAGAGAAGACGATATATAATCAATGGTTGATAGTTTCGAGAGCTGTTGATAGTAAGCCTTTCAAGGTACGTGAGAACTTCGATAAATTCGAAGATAATAAATCTTATCCAGCTGTTGTCAAGCTCGCTAACTTTTTTAAAAGACATCCTTCGCTGGATATAAAGACTTTTTTCGAGGCACCTTATTTTGTGTATGATGATAAGTTATTCCCTCTAGAGTTTTACAGTAGCATGAGAGCCATTAAAGCATACACAAGCTATCATGATGAGTTCTTATTAAGCAATCCAGATGCAAGAGTATCGTTAGATTTTGTTAAGGGTAGTTTAGTCTTTATAAACAACTTCTGTAAGAGTGTAGGTATACCGATAGGGCAGTACCCGAACTACACAGAAAACAATCTACCAGTATTCTTTAAGCATTTAGGAGAGCGTAAAATTTCTATGTATATTTTATTTGCCTTTGACGATATAGACCGTAAAATAAGAGAGTATAAAGATAGTTTATATGTGCAGGCAAAATGCCGCGCTTTACAAAGAAGCAATTACATTAGAACGAAACTTTATGCATCAACAAAACTAAAAACAAATATCGAAAATATCAAAAAATTCGTAAAAACTAAAAGGAACTAAATTATAATTAAGCTATGACAAATATATCAAATTCAATGTTCGAGTCTATCCGCGGCGCTCTTGCAAGTACCGAAGAGAAGTCTTCTGGACCTACTAATATCCTACGTACTGAGCCTGGTAATACCTATACTGTACGTCTACTACCGTTTGCTAGTGATGCTAGTAAGACCTTCTTCCACTACTACCAGCACGGCTGGAATAGTTTCGCGACTGGTCAATATGTAAATGCTATTTCTCCTCAGACGTTTGGAGAGCGTGACCCTATCGGCGAGACTCGCTATAAGCTTTATCGCGGTAATGACGAGGAAAAGGCAATGGCTGGTAAGATTAACCGCTCTGAAAAATGGCTCGTTAATGCATATGTTGTTAATGATCCTGTGAATCCAGATAATAACGGTAAGGTAATGATTCTTCGATACGGTAAGCAGTTGCATAAGGTTATCGCTAGTGCTATCGAAGGTGAAGATGCAGCTGATTTAGGCGCACGTATCTTCGATGTATCTCCTAGTGGATGTAATCTTAAGATTGTTGTAGAGAAGCAAGGTGACTACCCGACTTATGTATCGTCTAAGTTTAGTTTCCCGTCTGAGATTCCTGGCATGGATGATGCTAAAGCTGAAGCAGCAATGAGTAATCTACATAAGCTAGATGAAGTATTTACTATTAAGAGTCACGATGAACTTGTTCAGATGGTAAATGAGCACATTACTGGTTCTGGTGATTCTGTTGAGCAATCACAGCCGAACGTATTACCAGCAGCTGCTCCAGTAGTACCTGCCGTTGAAAGTGTACCGACTCCAGCTGCGACTGAAGCACCGGCTCAGCCAGCTAATGATAGTGATGCAGAAATTAAAGACTTACTCGCAGGTTTAGACCTTTAATATATGGACCCAGAACTACCATTACCCGAGATGAGCTCTCAAATGCCTGAGCAGATACCGATGCCGACACCTCCTTCAGGGGATGATGATAGAGGTGCTCCACCGACTTCGTTTACAAGAGAACTAAGTCCACAGGAAAAGAGCAATGCGTTGATTCAATTCATGGGCGCGCAATATGGTGAACTTAATCAATTAGATAGTCAAATTGAAGGTCACGCAGCTCTAGGTAAGGGTAGTTCTGAGAAGGTTAAGCAGCAGGTAGCGCAGGTACTAGAGAATACACAAGCAGGTCCCCCTCCTGCCCCTGCCCCGGGACCTCCGCCAGTAGCA
>Ga0181400_1000710_pt1 | contig 14339 bp, 12 predicted proteins | sample 23SPOviralmetaG_FD_130129 | JGI IMG/M metagenome (GOLD analysis project Ga0181400, IMG submission 130129) | Marine viral communities from the oligotrophic San Pedro Time Series (SPOT) site, San Pedro Channel, CA, USA - 23 SPOT_SRF_2011-06-22 | ecosystem: Environmental > Aquatic > Marine > Strait...
CCTCGATAAACCACCAACGGCTCGCCGTTCTCATCGACTACCTTGGACTTGCCGAACCACTTCTTAAAGTATGGCGAATCCGTACCCTTCTCATTCCATAGCTTTGCGGCCTCGGCTTGCTTCCCCTTCCCCGCACCCGCTTCGGAGGCTGGCATGAAGAGTTTGTCGGTAATCTGCACATCGGCTTCATCGAAGATTACATAATTGTAATCGCCCTCGCCCTTGGATCGGGATGAACCATCGAGGTATTTGATGCCTGGTATGCCGGCTTCTTTTAATCGCCTTGAGATTTCAGGCTCGGGCATATCTTCGAGTACATTATTGGTGATATCCCGATAATCCTGTTCTTGTCGATATTGCCAAGTATCCTCGCCCTCCTGTTCTCGTAGAAACTTCTTGAGCTTATCCTGTACCCCTTTGGGCTGTTCGCCTAAAGTCTTATCATAAAGCAGATACTCGTTCTCCTTGGGGGCGAGTTCGACTTTGTAGAGGGAGCCGGCTATAGTCACATCAGCTTCATTTTGATCTTTCAAAGTTTTTATGACTTGCTGAAACTCTTGGTATTTACCAGTAGGATAGTCACTAGGATTATTTTGAATGTCTTTTAGGCTAGACTCCATCCAACTTATTAAGTCTCTGCGAGCCGATGCTTTGTTAGAGTTGAGAGACAAATAATTACCTACACCCATTTCATTAGCTAAGTAATCTGCCGCTAAATGCTTTATATTCGTGCTATCTTTAGCTTTGCCATCAAATAGCCTGTTTTCCCCGTTTCTTGATTGTTTTCTGTAATACTCCGCCACATCCCTTTTCCCCGCAAAGTAAAGCCCATGCCCATAGGCTTGACTACCCTCGCCTGTTCCAATCTTCGATGTTCTGAACTTACCCAAGGGTGCGCCCGCTTCGGGGGCTAGGGTGTGCGGTGTGCCGTGGTAGGCGGGGATGAACAGCTTGTCATCGAAGGGTGAGTAATTGTTTTTGATATTGAACCAATCAAATGCGATCCCGCTTTTGCCGGTTGGGGCAATACCCGCCAACGCATCGACATCGTAGGATCGATATGCGTGTTGGAGTTTCTTATCCTCTAAGAGTTGGCGTAACCTAGCATTACGAATCTGTGGTGCAGATTGTTCCATCCCAAATACTGCTGTTATTAATTCATTCTCAAAGTTACCTTCGGGGTTAATTCTGCCCTCGGGATCATCCATTGCCTGTCTTGCAACTTCTCGGGCTTGTTCGATTAACTTGTTTGGGTCTTTAGCGAATCCTTCTTTTACCAATACCTCTACATTATTCCGAAGGTATGCTTCATCGATTGCATCCATTTTTAAAGATGCGGCTGAACGAGAGCCTTTTGATAATCCTGTGACTTTAAATCTAACTGGAGATACTACCCTACCCTTTAGCTCATTATCGGAATACTTACTTGGTTTACCCGAGCGGTATAGAAAGTTAAGCTGAATGCGATTCTTTATAGATTCAGTAATGTCATTTATTAGAACATTAATCGTTCCCCTTGGATCGTTTCGGGTAAAAACATTTTTAAGTTCGGAAGATAATTCTTTTCCGACAATTGATTGAGGTTTACCACTTCTTGGATTCCTTTCCGAGGACATTGGTCCTTCAGGTTGCTCGTCCAATCTATTTAATATTTGAGATAATTTTTCTTTTACCTTCTTATTATTTATCCGAAATGCTCCCGAATCTTTTAAGGATATCCCTTGAGCACCAAACATTCTTTCCACCGCCTGGTCCGCCGATTCGCCCTTACGCACCTTAATCGCCACCCCTTTCTCAGCAAGGTCAACCTTATCCACAATCGACTTTTCTCTCTGCTTAATATAATTCTTATATAAGTTACGGACCTGTTTATTGCGTTTAAGGATAGGAGATATTGAGATGTCCAACGGATTGCCGGTGTACGGGTCAACTGCACCAAACATGGTAAGCACTTTACGAGATCCATCTAAAAGTTTCTGCCTGAGAGATGGTTCGATAGTGTTAAAGATATTGGGATTATCGACCATCATCATGGCGAACTGCTCGGCTCCAATCTCTTGAGCGAGTTTATTGGCATCCATGCCTACGCTGATTGACTGGTCACCGCTTTGGATGGAATCGTATCCATCTGAAATCTTTTTGGCATCTGCATTTAATTGAATCGAATCAATTGGTGAACCGGCTGTATCAGTAGTAAATGCAAACTCAAATGACTCCTCTCCAGGCTTTGCCTCGTACTGCTCTAATATCTTTCGGGCAAAGAGTGGATCATCCTTTATGCCTTGAGTAATAAAATGGTGGCCGAGTTCATGGGTAAGGATGTCCATTGCCTCCTTTGAGCTTCTGCCAGCATTACCATCCTGATTTACATAAATAGTATTATCGCCCATATCGTAATGAGCATTAGGTGCTTGGCGAAGGTTTGGATCGTCTTGACGAAGGAAGTCTAAATAAGTCTTTTTATCTAAGAATGCTAATTTAGGCGCACGAATCCCCGCCTCTTCCACTGTGGCAAATGCTAATCGTGCTTCGGGGGATAGTTTTCTAAATTCTTTAATCTGATCGTCTGCCAACTTGGCATTGAGAAAGTTTATGCTCGACTGATCCCTAGCCGCCTGACTCTTCCCGCCCTTCATACCAGGTTGGCCGAATGGTAGTGAGCCGCCCATTAGCGTACCCGAACCAACTGCCGCGCCAACACCTTCTGCGCCTTCTCCCGCCGCATATGCTAATGCCCCATTTAATACTCCTACGGATGCACCATTAACGACTGAATTGAATGCCAGGTCGGTTAGCTTGGTAGCACCGCCAGCATGAGCCATTAGTGCGAGCTTTCGAAGTCTTGGAGAATCGGCAGTAGTTGCCAATCGTTGAAGAAATCTTTTTTGTCCGCCGGTAGATGATAAAGCGGATAAAGTTCTTTCTACCCCCCTACCCGACTTATTGGCTAAAAATCCTAATATCTCGGCAGATGTTAATATACCAAGACCAGGGACCATGCCTTGAGTTGCGGCTCCGATCTGTGCAGTTGCCGCTACAGCACCGGCAGTTTTCGGGTCAAGTTTAGGTATAAGTTTAGTGGCTAAATTTCTTGGGAGTGCGGCAACTTTTGAAACTGCTTCTCCAGTCCTTCCCACTCCACCGGCAATCTTTGACCCGACAAGGGCTGATCCTTTAATCGCTTTCCTTGTTCCCGATGCGGCAAGTTTAGCTGGTATAGATGCAACCTCAGATGCCTTGCCTAATCCCTTGGCTACCTTCTCCGCACCACGGCTTGTCTTTGCCATCGCTCTGGACAACTGCACAAGCCGAGGTGACCGAGCGGCGAATGCTCCCGCCTTTGCTCCTGTTGCAACTGCCTTTGCTCCGAGAGATCCGCTTTTAGCGATTAATCCCGCTCCTGGTACAAGTAAAGTGGGATCGACAAAGTTTGCTCCGAAGCTAACGAAGTCCCTACCCTCTTCATCGTAGGTTTCGAGCATGGCCGGACGGACTTCTTGATTGTAAAGAAAGTTATCCTTATATCTTTGATACTCTCTTTGCATCTCGTTTTCATCCGAGTAAAAGTTATCCATCGCCGCACCGCCTAAAGTTTTGGCAAACCTTCCGAAATCATTTATTCCGACCTGGAAGACTCCGCCTACTCCGCTTGCTCCCACATCGCCGGAAAAAAGTTCGCTTATTGCCTTTGAACCTTCCGATGCTAATGCACCCGCACCAGTCATAAAGGAATCCGTGAAAGCGGCGGTCTTATCACCAAGTGATCTACTATCCTCGACCTTTCGCCTTTCAACATACTCACCGAATGATTCGGGAGTGGATGCCAGTTCTTCGTCTAATGCTCGAAGTTCGGCTTCCGCTTGAGCTTGAGTCATTGGCATACCATCATCCTCGGGGAGTCCGAGTTCTTGATTTAATTGCCTTAACTCGGCAAGTGCTTGGGCTTGGGTAAGCATCTTAATTTCCGCTATTCATTTCACCTAAATTAGGAACATTCGGATTATCGAAATACTGATTTTCTAATTGTCTCGCTCTAAGCATTTCATTTTTTCTCTTACGCTCATCGAGAATTGCTTGAGAAGCTGGAGCGGATGGGTTATTTAAATTTACATCAAAGGCATCCCTTTCAATGTTTTTAATTGATATTGGTGCAAATTGATAACCTTTGAGAGTACTATTTTCATTGAAATATCTTGCTTGATCTTGCTTCTGTCGCATCGCCTTTTCAATGGACTGAATTAATCTGTCCACTCGTTTTTTATTTTCCGTTTCATCGAGCATTGGATTGTATGCTCTGCTAATTAAACGCTGTCCCTCTTTTTCAGTAAACTGAGCGCCGAGAACTAGTCGGAGATTTCTTTGCACAACTTCTTCAACTGCTTCTTTAACTTCAGAAGCTTGAGGATTAAAAATGTCACGAAATGAGTTAGGCATTAATCCAATCATTGAACCCGTTAGATTCTCCGGTTCTATTGCTTTTCCGTCTTCATCTTTTGCGGTTCCACCCAATCTAGCAGAAGCCTCTCGTAGTTGAGTAAGACCTTTTTCAACATCTGCTGGATTGAATTCAACAAGATCCTTTGCAAATTCTCGATCAATTGTCTCCTGTCCTGTACTTAATGGTGCAGTAGGAGGATTATCTAAATCCATTTGAAGACCTTTGTTCTTTAATCTTATTTCCTCAAGTTGAGCCTCTTGCATTGGAGTCATTGGTTCTGGCTGGTTTTCAGCCTCAGCCTTCTGCAACTCCATGAATCGATTAGCTGACATAACAGGGTCAAGATTTTGCTCTATTGCAAACCGACCGAAATCAGATGAGCCTAGTTCTCCGCCCAATACTTTAGGTGCTTCTTCTTTTTGATATTCTAAAAATCGATTCCTTGCACCTTGATTTCCGTCTAAAGCGAAAAGTCCAGGTTGTGCTTGATTAAAATCTTCTAAGACTTCTGGGTCGGTTGTCTGATCAAGTAAACCTTGTGCAAATTTCAGCCCTTTTTGCTCCTGCTCTGCCAACTTGGCTTCTTTCTTCTTACTTAAATCTTCAGCAACTTCCATTTCTTTCGCTTTTGACGCTAGTGTTCTACTAACATTTGAAGAACTTGTAGAAGCTTGTAATTTAGCAATCTCCATCCGTTGATCGGCTTCCTGCTTTCTTTGAAATTCTTTTTGCAGGAATGGATTTCTTGCGATTGCTTTAGCATCTGATTCGGAGGCTCCCTGATTCATAAGGTAGCCGGCCATCTCTTCTGCCCTTGCCTTTTTCTCTCTACCTTCAAGAAATCCAGTTGCTACCGATGTTAATGCATTACCAAACGCCTGGTTCGCTCTTGCCTGTGCGGCACCAGCTATTTGAATGGGCGATGAGTCTGTCCTCATCAATCCTGCTTGTATTGTGTCTCCAATGGCCATTATTTTATCCTCTACTTAAATATCCACCGCCCAATGCTCCGAACATTCCCATAAGACCTGATGCCATTCCACTTGCCGCCTGTTCTTTGGCTGCATAAGTATTGGCTAAATAATTGGCTCGATTAGAATAATCCTGCATACCGATATTCACTCCGGCATCTGGATTAATTCTGGTAATCTGCTCCTGTGGTATTCCAAACAAAGCCGCCCTTTCACCATAGCCCTGCTGGGTATAATTTCCACCACCTCTAAGCATCGCCATTGGATCGACTGAGGTACTTCGATTTAATCCACTTGCATAACTTCCAAGCCCTTGAGCTTGTTGCCTGTTGTCACGGATAATATCTCTTAAATAGTCCTCTCTGCTCATCGCTACAGCCGCAATCCCCGCATTGTCCATTTCCCGACCTCTTGACACCAATCCTTCCTGTGCGGATTGGGTTGCCCTCCTCCTGGCTTCGGGTGATAGGTCTTGAATCTGGGACTCTTGAAATGCCTGGTCGGCTAATTGATTTGCCTGCTCCACCCGAGCTTGCATGAGCGGATCAGATGCTCGATAGGCTTGGGTCATATCCGAGCCAAATCGATTGATCATTGAAATATCTGAACCCGCTTGGCGTTCTGCCATTTGTGATCCAAAGTCCTGCGCTCGTCTTGCCTGTCCTTCTGCCAAGTTGGCCATCGGATCAGCGGCTCGCTGGGCCAGACTAATTTGTAAATCCTGATACTTCGGATCGTATTGCTGGCGAACATTAAGAAGTTTATTCTGTAATTCAGGATCGGACATCGAATCCACATACTCCCTTGCCGATTTCCCCATATCGAATTTCGGTAAGGGAGGAGGTGCTTTCCCTCCGCCAAAAAGCTTGTTAAGAAAGAAGGATGGAACGCCCGAACTATTTACCGGTTCACCAGCTCCACCTTCATCTTTAAGCATTTCTGCTTCTTCGGAATTTATGTAAGCCAGCGATTCGCCCTGCGGTGCCGCTGAATTAAGTAATGCGGCGGCTTGCTTTAAGGGATCATCAGGTGCATAGGATGGAATGCCGGATGGGGTCATGGTTGGAAGCGAAACGCCTGAGTTTCGAAGAATTTGTTCCTCCATCGGATTGATAAAAGCCAGCGATTCACCCTGCGGAACTTGTGCAATTTTGTTCTGCGAGTTTCTGATATAGACATAGTCATCGAGCAATGCCTTGTCCTGTGTGGTCATCTTGCCCTGCATCTCTGAAATTCTTTTTAAATTTGGGTCTTCCACTTCAGATTCTGGCTCCCGATTAAATAATTTGTCTAAAACATTCATAATTTATTAGGTCTTTATTATGTAATTTAAAATGATGGTTGGCTGAACATTGTTGTGCGCTCCATCTCCACCCGTTGAGCCTGATGTTCCGTTTAGATTTGGAGCGGCGGCGGCGGCCTCATAGCTAGAGTCACCTCTTTGTATGGCTACATCTAGCTTTACCGCATGGGTGTGAGCCGGCATTTCTGAAGTTGTTAATTGATGAGACTCTGACCCCCCTGATGCCCCAAGTGTGTCACCGTCTAAGCCTCCAGATAATCCTGTTAATCGATTAGCGGATGCTCCTCCCATATCATCCTGTCCAGCAATTACTCGGCCTCGTAGGTCGGGAATATTGAAGGTGGAAGAACCGTCACCTACTCCGTAAGGCATTGTTGTACAAACTGCAAATAAAGCCGAATAAGTTGTTCGTGATATTGCCGCACCATCGCAAAGTAAATATCCGGTCGGAGCAGATGCTCCTGCAAAAGGCATAATAGAACCAGTAGGCATAAGTACACTTACAGCCGCCGCATCGAGCTTTGCGGAGGTTACCGCACCATCCTGAATCTTGGCGGTGATGACGGAATCCGTTGCCAGTTTAACCGCACTAATTCCTGCATCTTTTACCTTTAAATATCCACCTGAAGAATCCACCTCAATAGTTGAATCATCGGCGGCATTGTTTGTGCCTGTTCGAAAGGTTGCCAGGTTCGCCACATCCATTAATTTTTGAGCGGTTACCTGGTCACCTGATGCGAAAGATTGTCCTGTTGTTAATATTGCCATTTTTTATTTCTCCTATGAAATTGATGTGGTGGATCGGTCCGAGGTTCGGGCATCCACTTTAATTGCCCTTAGAAATGGTCGGCCTGTGGATGGTTGGAAATCTGCCTGTACTCCAAATCCCCGCTTTCTAACTCTTAATCTAATGGATGCTTCCTCGTCACCTGCAAGGTTGCCATTTAAAATGCTTGATAAATTGGTCGATGCGGTTTCAGAATCTGGATCTTCTGTGATAAATTTTATTGCTCCATCCGATGCATTCGAATCACTTTTTACATGAAATTCAGCCCGGCTAAATGTTTTCCGATCTAGGCTGTCGGCATCAAACTGCCGAGTTGTTAATTGGCTAACCACGCTAATGGTGTCCGATTGTGCCTGACCAGCTTTTAGGCTCACCACATCCCCACCCTCAAATCCGTCAACTTTATGGATTCCACCTTCCTCGGTGGTTAAATATAATGCGTTCTGCGATCCTTCCCGAGCAACCAATAATTCTCGAATCGCAAAGTTTGTAGAGTTCACGGTGTCAATACTTTCAAAGCCACCGTTTATAAAATTAAAAACGATTATCGTGTTTAACTTAGTCGCATCTCCAGCTCCTGGAGAAGAGTCCAACGGAACTGCCAACCAATATCTCGAGTCAAAGTAAACCGCACAAGAAAGTTGAGCATAATCCTGATTGATTCGGTCGATGAATGGCTGAATCGTTTCGGAAATCGGTGTGCCGGTTCCTCGCAAATTATATTCATCAAGGAACTCCACGCTGTAAATACCTTGGTCGGATAAGAACATTATTTGGTTGGCCACCTGAACAATTGACTTGCGAGCAGATGCTCCAATTTCAGATGTCACCGTATTGGTTTTTACATCCGCTAAAGATCCACTTATACCAGTCATCAAATGAATCGATTTACGATTAAAGACAACCAGGTTATCCTGAGTGAATGGTTGAATGCCTACCAAGAAATCACTCTTACCGGCAGACACTCGAAACTGATTTCCGATTCGGTCATAAGTATTCTCATCGAAAATATCCGATGCCACAATTTCATCCCGAATGCCTCTGTCCTCTGGTAATCCTCCAGAGGTAAACCAGTAGGGAACCCATAACCTTCTTTGGTGAAATTCTCCCCAAGGTGCGGCTGGCATATGAATAAACCCTTTGCCAATTGCTAGTGGTCTTGTTGCGGTCAAACTTGCCGAACCATCAGCAACTTCTAAGTTGAATGTAAATTGATTTGCATTGGCCACCGTTTGAACGATTACCTTTTTGTCCACCGATGTATCAAATGGAGCCACTCCTGAAACAATGGTGATTTCATCACCTGTACTCAACAAGTGAGATGTTACATCCATCGTAACCACTCCATTTGAAGCTGTGGCGGTGGTGTCGGTTAAGTATTGAGGTGCTGTATATGTACCACGACTAACTCGAGTGAAATCGGCAAAGTATTCAACCCTAGCACCAGACACATTAAATGTTTTAGTCTGTGATCCGGCCATTGTTACCGTGAACTGAGTATTGGATGGTTTAGTAACCACCTGATAACATCCATTCGGATTGGTTGTCCAATTTCCTAAATTTGTAAGAGTCACGAAATCACCAACCACTCGACCATGATCGGCGGAGGTGTTAATTGTAATCGTTTGACCCGATTGACTGGCCGAGGCTACCCCTATCGAATTAAGGGATGGGCTGGTGGATAGGGTTGTTTTACGCTCTCGGAATATAAACATCTTGTCGAAGCCTTGACTCATACCGACTGGACCATCAACAGTCTCCCCTCCAGCCTCGTACCGGCATTTATACAAAGCCGAATCTTTTAATCGAACAATGACCGCAAGGTTGTTGGTAGCGGAAAAAATAAAATCATCTGAATTGGATGATGCATCGGTGTAAACTGCTGATCCGTAAACTGCATTTACTCCATTGTCGTTTAGGGTAAAGTCTAAAGTTGTGGCAATAGTGTTGCCGGCTGAACAGACTGAAACCGATCCCAAAGTTAAACCCGAATAAGTTGTAGTAGTTGCTGACCAATTGGTGTTAATTGAACCCCACCCCTGCGAGTCTCCCAGAATTATAAAAGTCTCATCGGCTCCAGCCGAAGCGTAAGTAATTGTTTTGGTCGTAAAATTAACCGTCGATAATGCAAAAGTTCCATTCGGTGAATCTCCAGTAAATCCAATGTCTGCAATGGTAATATTTTCAGCAGGGATAAAAGATAAGCTCGGCGTGTCATTTAAAACTACGGTGACCACTCCACTTGACCGGGAGGCCGATAAAATAATGTAGGGTAACCGAATTGCATCCGCTCCAGAAGTGATCGCACCAAACAAAGTGGATAAGCCTTTCCGAGTCTGCCAAGTTCCATCCTTATTCATCCGACCATTCTTCGACAAGGCCACCTCACCAGGCTTCAACTGGTTTGGACGAAGACGAGCATTCATGCGTAAAAAGAAGGTGTCCCCTTCCGTAGTGAATGGATCGTCTAATTTGCCGTATGAACGATATTGGCTCACTTCTTTTTTACCTCTTGGTAAATTTTGACCGCCATGTAAACAATTGTCATTACTCCGGCAACAATTCCAATAACTTCATGGAAAGATCCGCTGACTGTTGCCAGAGTACCTCCAAATCCCGCTAAAGTCACACGATCCATTTCCATTAAAAAAGCCAGTCCAAGATTACGATTGTTATGACTAAGCCGGCAAATATCGTTATCATTTTTCCTCGTTTATTTAGGGAGTTAAATTTTTCCGTTAGGAGTTTTATGTTTTTCATTTGGGTTGAAAAGGTGGGCGGGTTTGATTTTTTAAAGCTTCGGTTCTGGAACATTTTCGAGCGACAAAAATTGGTATTACCAGATATGCACCAAGCACTACTGCCGCCCCGATTAAAATTCTCTTGATGTAAGTGGTAAAGTCCTGGAAGCCGGATGCGTGTTCCTTCATCCTAGACTGAATAATGCCTTCAACATCTCCGTGCGTAATTGCATCGACCAACTCTTCGTTTTCGTCTGTTAGTTCGTAAATTTTTCCCGATGCATATCCGACTCCTGCGCCTAGTGCCGCACCACCTGGTCCGGCAATTCCTCCGACTCCAGCACCCCCAATTGTGGCAACAGGTGTTGCCAGATTTCTCATTGAGCATCCTGTCAGGCAAATCGCCAATAATATTATGGCGGTGTAAATCATTGGCCAAGCAAATCAGGATCAGTCCACTCGTCAGTTGCTAGAATGGTAAGAATTTCGGAATGGGTGTATTGCGTTTTGCCATCCAAAAATGATGGTGTTGTGTCCGAATTGAACTTTAGAAATGTCTTTGTACCATCGACTGAGTAACGGATTGTATTTTCACTTGTCTCATCGACTTGACTAAAATCAACAGAGTCTACTTCGTCCGCATTTATAATTACATATTTTCGGCTCATAATTTCTAGTTAGGTGGAACTGTGGTTGAAAAAGTTGGGCCGTTAGTGAGTGTGCCGTTGTTTCCTCCACTTCCTTGATCGGTAATTGTCGTTCCTGTTCCGCCGTCATTCTCTCCCATTCTCCACCATCCTAATGGGCTTAAAGAAGATATGTCATTAGGGACTCCTGAGTTGTAGATGTCGGTAACATTAGAAGCAGAAAGTCCTGCGCCAAATATAGCTACTTCATCAATTAAACCATTCCAACGAGGCCAAGTACTACTACCATCAAAACCGCCAATAACAGTGCTTGAAGATGTTGAAGGCGTGAACGAAGTTGTAAGAGTATCAGAAGAATTTTCCTGTCCGTTAATATATGTCTTCAAAACGCCTGAAGAGCGAGTAACCACACAATTATACCATGTACCAGCGTTTATAGTACCTCCACCCTTTAAAGCGCCGTTCCATATATTTAGCCCGGCGCTACCCACAAATACTTGCCAGTTATTTGACGAATTATCATAAGAACCTAAAACAGTATGGTAGGACGAACTAATACTATCTGCCTTTACCCACATACTTAGACCAAAATCTCCAGTTCCAAAATCAAAAGCGGTGGAAGGTGCAGAGGTTAAATGCACATAGTCATCAGTCCCATCAAAATCTACACTAAACTCGTTTGAAAAAGATCCTGGGCTTGGCGGTCCTACTCTGGCATCCGCTTCAGTATCCCCAATGTGTAATCCTAATCCGAAGTAAGGCATTTAAACTTTTATACGAAGTTCGCCAGCCGAGGTTTTATACACATCACCCGCAACTAAACCGCCAGTCCCTGCCGCTGTATCGTTTGCGTATGTGCTGAGACTTGGAAGGTTTATGGTTCCGTCGGATTTAATCCGCATTTTTTCATCATGCGATGCGATGCCTCCACCAAGGTCTTTTCGTGTGTGTAAAGATAAATAACCTGCATTTGATCCCTCTGCACCCGATATAATTCTAGCTCTTACTCTATTGCTTTCTCCTTCGTGGGTTTGTAATTCTATTCCAACCGGTGAGTTTGCTGTGGATGAATTATTGGAAAACGCTGATACTGAATTTTCTCCGTCTTTTTCTTCTTGAACGGTTAATATTTTTGCAGGACTCGTCGTTCCAATCCCGACTTTTCCTGCGGAGTCGATAGTCAGCTTATCCGAGGCTCCCCTTGTTATATGTGCTTTATTATTTGCATCGATATAAAGCCTTAAACTATCGATACCTACACCTCCAGCATGACCCAACAGAAGTCCGCCGAGATTGCTTGAATCCCCATCGAGATGTAAGACAGCCGAGGGACTCTCAGTACCAATCCCAACTTTTCCGTTTCGGTCAATACGCATTGCTTCTATTAATGGATCGCCACTTGTACCGCCTTGATGTACCTCGAAAGCTAGTCCTACATTATTTGAGTCCACATCGGTCTGTACCGCTGTAATTGCCGCGTGTTTACCTCCTGCTCCTGTTAGAGCGGTAAAAGCTACCGAGCCGCCTTTATTACCACTTCCTTCTGTCGTATTACTTTTAATTAATAAACCGACTTGACTAAAATCGTTTGTACTAAGTGAGTATGTACCCGCATCTGTTTCTACAGCTAACTTTGCATCAGGACTCGCCGTTCCAATGCCGACCTTAGTCGTACTAATTGCTAAAGCCGAATCTGTACCCTCACCGTCCTGCACATACTTAGCAGTAGCATCGACCCCATTTGTGTAGTCGTTGACCTGAAGCAAACCTTTGTAAGTGTTTGCCGGCGTTTGTGAGGCTAAATCACTCATGTCTTATAAAGTATGCAAGCACCCGAAGTGAGTTGAAACTCGGAAAATGGTAAATACAAACAATCGCCTTTAGCGAAGGTAGTTGCGTCCGAAATTAATCCGGCAGAATTGTCCATTTGTCCAGTAATTGCGGCAACCACCGAATCCTCGGTGAATTGTACTGCAACAAAACTGCCTGTGGTTGCGCCGGTCCCGTTGACATAGACACATCCATTTGCGCCCATTGAGTTAGATATATTGAATGATGAGATGCCCATATTAAGTAGTGGTTAAAACTGAAATTCCGAAGCTGTAGCTCGGATAAGTGTTGAAGGTTATTTTGTTCATAGATTCAAGTCGCTCGACCCGATCCAATTCTAATGAGAGGGTTTCCTCCGCAAGTTGTTCTTGTGCTATGCTTTTTTCCAATTGTCCGTCTGCCTTGTAAAAATTGGCCACACAAGCGAGTAATAAATACCGCTCAAGAAATGCCGGTAAATCTGTTGTGCCGTCTCCGTAATTGTTTGCCGGTACTTGATTGCCAACGACAAAAACAGTTGAGTCAGTTGAGTCGGCTGGCAAAATTAGATATCCATTAATGAGTTGGTAATTTAGCAATACTGCTGTCCGCTCGGTAAGCGGGTTTTTGTTAAATACCTGGAAGACATCCATCACATCCGAGTCATTATCAATCCGTACCGCTTTATCGGCTTTGATTGGACTGGTGACTGGTGCTACTGTCTTTTCGACAACCGTCTGGACATCCGGCCATTTTGCCCGAGTCCAGGCTCCTCTGATTCGATCATTTAAACTATTCTTGAGATCCGTCTCCTCCGATGCCAAAAGTGTATCCACTCCAATTGCGGACTGGAATCGACTCTTGAAATCAGCGTAGGTTACGATCCTCAATGTTTGACCTTAACTTCGGGATTAGCCTTTTCAAAGTCTTTGACAAAACCTTTGTCCGACCAAGCTCCTGGTCGTTCTTGCTGGTGTCGCAAATAAGTAGGTAAGTCGGTGACTCTCTTGAGACGGAAGTTTCCCTTGCCCCCTTCAAGTGCCTTGGCGGCTTCTCGGGCTTGCTCCTGTCTCTTGGCATATCCAGCTTTTTCTCGGACTACTGCCTGTTCATTTGCCTTGCGCATGTAATATGCGATTTCCTCCTGAGAGTTACCGCTTCGTTTTCCGCCTTTTACTATTATATTTAAACTCATTTTTTTAAAAAAAAGGGAGCCGGCCTACCCCTAAACCGGCTCCCAAATTATCACATGAATCAATAACTAACTAACCAAAGTTAAACGATTGAACCTAATGCTCTTGGGTTTGAAACCCGAAGGGTGAGCATAGTTTCGGAGATTGCTCTTTTTCCAGCTCCGTTGTCAGGAAGATCGTTGACCGTGATGCCTTCAAGGAACTTGAGGGATACCGAGTCATCGTCAGGGATCAAATAAGCACGATTGCTGTTGATCACTCCTTCTGCGGTGTTGGTGCCAGATGTAAGTTTTCCGCCAGAGGTGTATGCACCAGTTCCAGCAACATTTGCACCTGCAAGGGTGGTAAGTTGGAAGGTATCGGTGGTCTTTCCTGCAACCAGGAAAGTTCCGTTTGCGGCGGTGTTACCAAGAACTCCGCTGATCGTTACCTTGTCACCATTGGCAAAGC
>Ga0181400_1000712_pt1 | contig 14334 bp, 19 predicted proteins | sample 23SPOviralmetaG_FD_130129 | JGI IMG/M metagenome (GOLD analysis project Ga0181400, IMG submission 130129) | Marine viral communities from the oligotrophic San Pedro Time Series (SPOT) site, San Pedro Channel, CA, USA - 23 SPOT_SRF_2011-06-22 | ecosystem: Environmental > Aquatic > Marine > Strait...
AATGAGATTGGTAAAGATGCCCATAAATACAAAGTTCTGGAGAATCAAGCAGAAATTAGGTATTGGGATTCCAATATTGGTAATGGAAACATAGAAAGGCTTTATTACTTTAAAGCAAAAATAGTTTCTAGTGATGAATATATGCCAGATGAGGACTTTAAGAAGCTCCTAGCAAGTGCAGGTAGGTTAAAGAAACAAGATAAAAAGAAGCCTGTAAAAGATTCTAAAACTTTTGTTATAGCACTTGCAGATTTTCAAATAGGAAAAGAGGGTACTGAGGAAGCAATAGAGAGGTTTATAGACTATATTCCTAAGATTAAGGCACAAGTTAAGCAGATCCAAAAAGTAGAGCCATTAGATCAAGTATTGTTTGCAGGATTAGGGGATCTAGTTGAATCTTGCTCTAATCATTATGCTATGCAGGAATTTAGCACAGTTTTAGATGAAAGACAGCAGCAAAAAGTAGCTAGGAGAATGATTTATACAATAATTAAAGAGATTATGCCATTGTTTAGTAAGGGTGTAGTTTGTTTTATTGGTGGCAATCATGGAGAATCAAGAAAGAATGGCAAAGCTTATACAACTTTTGCAGATAATAAAGATGTGATGTTAGCAGAGGAACTGCAAGAAATATTTAAAGAATCTCCTGCATACAGTAAAAGCTTAGATTTTATTATCCCAGACAATGAATTGCACTTAACAATAGAAGTATCAGACACAGTATTGCTTTTATTACATGGGCATCAGATGAGGGGAGCAGGGAATTCACAAGCTAAAGCAAGAAAATGGCTATCAGATCAAGCTTTTTCTAGAAATGCAACTGCTGATGCAGATATAGTTTTGCATGGACATTATCATTATTTTTCTGCTTATGAAAGTTCTGATAGGTTAATACTACAAGCTCCAACATTAGATTCAGGCTCAGAATGGTTTGAAAATACAAAAGGGGACAAATCTAGGGCAGGAATGCTAACTTTTGTAATTGGAGGAGAAGCTAAGTGGGACTATATTAAGGTTATAAGGTAAATATGAAACTTGAAGTATTAAGATTTAATAGTGGTACAACATTCACTTCTGGATTGCTATTTGATGTAACAGACAATGTAAGATCCTTTTTATGCTACACAATGGAGGATCAATACAATCCCACAAAGATTTATGGAGAAACAAGAATCCCTGCTGGAACTTATAAGCTAACACTAAGAGCTGAGGGAGGTTTCCACAATAGGTACTCTACTAGGTATGCTGATAGACCAAATTGGCATCAGGGCATGATTTTAGTAAATAATGTTCCAAATTATTCTTATGTGCTTTGGCATGTAGGGAATAGCCCAAAAGATACCAAAGGTTGTTTATTGCTATCAAAAACTCAGAAAGATGCTTTTGGAGGAGCTTCTAGAGCTGCTTATGAGGAAGTTTATCCTGTTGTTAGAGATGCAATTCTTTCTGGAGAGGAAGTAACTGTAACTTATAAAAACTTTGATGGAGCTATTGTTTCTAATAAAGCAACAGATGATGTTGTAAATATATCTCAAGTTTCTAAGAATCAGGAGGATATAATGGATATATTATCTACAGAAATAAAACATCTAAAAGCTGAGATTAAAGCTCTTAGACAAGCAATCATACTAAAGGGAATGCAAGTTAAATAATTTAACTCATTCACAATCATGAATATAAAATGCCATTCCTGTATGGAAAAACTAGAATTAATTAATAAGGCTTTTGTATGTATTAATAAAAAATGCAATCAATTTAAAATAATACAAACAAAATTAAAAGAGGAGGAGTGAGTTATGTCAGATGATATGAAAGATATGCTTGAAAGAGCTATTTGGACTTTTGTAGAAGCATTTATTGGTGCTTTAACTATATCTCCATTGGTAGGAGTAGATGCTAATGCTTTACAATTAGCTGCTATTTCTGGTGGTGGTGCAGCTTTAGCTGTAATAAAGACTTATGCAAAGAAAAAAGTAAGTTAAAATTTTACTTTAGGAATACTAGCAATAGCTTTCCTTTTGTATATAAAAAAAGAGGAGATTTGTATCTCCTCTTTTTTGTTAAGCAGGTTGAGGTTGATTAGGGCTACAATGAACATACACAAAGGGGTATGTATATGAATATTCTCCACCTGCTCATTAATAACTATAACAAAGCTCTGGAACAAAAATTAATTTATTTCAGTTTATGCCTTTTTGTCTTAACTGTAGTTTATAGTGTTATACACAAATAAACTTTTTCTGTAGCTTTCAAAAAGAGATAGTTGATTAGGATCTAAGATTAGAGGACTAGCTACACCTCATATAAACTAGGGTTAAAGCCTATTACTCCACATATTTAAATGCTACTAAATTTAGGCATTCTGGTTTTTGGGAGGGAGTGGCACAGGGTTAGTTCCACCTACAACCAACACAACAACACTTACTCAATATTGCTCAAGCCTATTAAGGGGCTTGAGCTTATTAATCTTAATTTCTACTTTTAATGCTTTACAATATGACAAATTTTCTTTAATGTTAGATTATAAGTATTAGTTGATTAGGAGATAATAAAAATGTGTAATTGTGAAAACATTTACTACAGCAATGAGGGAGGTATAGATTACTATTACTGCCCAAATTGTGATATTAGCCAAGTTGGTTAATTTTAAAAAATAGTTGATTAGGAGGTAACAATGATGATTCAGGAATGGATTTATTTAGGCTTAGCTTTATATGGCTTTGCTTCATTAATAATAACAATTCTATTTGCTTGGATGTGGATAGAGGAAAAGCTGTTAAATAAAAAGATAGACTTTGAAACAAGACTACACAAAGGAGAGATCCTTAGTAAAGCAAACATTTTTTAATGTTTGAAGCAAAAAATCCAAATAAATATAATTGGTGTTATAAGTTTCTTTATTGGAATAATGAGGAAAATGTTGTGAATTTCTACACAATAGAAACACAATGGGGATTCAAGTATGCAGAAAATATAGCTTGGAACAATGCTATGTGGGATGGATGCAGGAATATGAAATATATTGGAAAAAATAAAATGGAGGTTGAAAATGGCACAAATGCCAAAGTTCTTAGAGGACTATACAACTGTTGATGAACTCATCAACAAAATGAATACAGAATATCCAGAATGCAGATTAATTGCAGAAATGATTGGATATGGAGATGATTGGGTAATATTTAAAAGCTCATTCTATGAAACAAAAGATGACACAGAGCCAAAAGCTGTAGCCTATGCAAAGCAGACAAGCAAAGATCATAATTCTTGGTTTGAGATGGCTAACACAAAAGCTAATGGCAGGTGCTTAAGAATTGTATTCTCTGAATCTACTTTAGCTGAGGAGATGATTGGTATTGCACCTAGTAAAGATGCAGCTCCAGAGAAATCTAATTTAGATAAGAAAGTAGAAGCATTAGAAGCTGAGGGATTAGTTACTGATATTTCACACAAAGCACAAGCTGTAATGAATAGTATTAAGGATTTTGCTATGGATTGCACAGCTCAAGATCTTGATAAAGCAAGACTTTATACTGCTAGTGCTTTAACTGAGCTAGGAATTAGAAAAGAGGATGTAACTATTACTAATCTACAAGCAGTAAAAGATAAGATTCAAGATATTGCTAGTTCTGAGAAAGCTTCATAATGTTAGGTTTATTTGCTAGGAATAAGCATAGTTTTACTGAAATGCTTTTTTTAGAGAAAGATATATCAGAATTTAGAAAAATTAGATATATTTTAGAAGTAGAGGGCAGGATTTGTTCATTAGATCCAGAGTTCTCTACTTCTGGAAACTTAAGAAAAGCTGTGCATAGATTAAACAGAGATTACAATTCTAAAATCTATAAAGAGGAGTGTAATTGTAATTTTAAGGTTGCAGGTAAGCTAAATATGGATGGAACTCCTAGAAAGCATTATGCCTACATAAAGGATTGGGCTTCATGAGTAATAAATATAGACCAACTGCTTTTGCAGATGTAAAAGGAGCTGCAACAAAGATTCAGAGTGTTGATTGGTGGACACCTCCAGAGGTGTTTGATAAATTAGATATAGAATTTGATATTGATGTAGCTTCTCCTATTGGTGGTGTTGATTGGATTCCTGCTAAAAAGTATTATACAGAGCAAGATGATGGATTAACACAAGATTGGGAGGGAACTGTTTGGATGAATCCTCCTTATGGTATAGCTACAGGATCTTGGCTTAATAGATTTGTAAAGCATGGAGATGGTATTGCTCTAGTTTTTGCAAGAACAGATACAAGATGGTTTCATAATTATGCTCTTAAAGCAGATGCACTTTTATTTACTAAGGGTAGATTAAAATTTATTAATCCAGAAAGAAATGATACAAGCACTTCTGCATCAGGCTCATTATTTGTAGCTTGTGGAAGTAAGTCTATAAAAGCTTTAAAAAATTCTAAAATGGGATGGTTTATTAATTTATGAGTAAATTAAGTAAGCCATTACAAGTATTCTGGAATAATCAGATTGCTAATGACAATGTTAAAGCAGCTCCATTCTCTGGTAATTGTATGTTTTGCACTAAAGCAATAACAGAAAAGGATGAGGATCACTCTGTCTGCAATATTTGTTGGGCAGATTTAGGAGATGATGAGTGATTGAACTTTTATTAACTTGCTCATTGTTAGGTACTGTTCATTTTAACCTAGATGAAGTAACTGATATATATAAAGTATCTAATCAATGTGAGTTAGTAGAGGTGGTGCAGGAGTGGATTCCATTAGTTAATATCCACTTTAAAGAGGATGAAGCTCTTGCATTAACTGTTATTTATTGTGAAAGTAGAGGATATGCTAATGCTACAGGCTATAACAGAGATGGCTCAATAGATCAGGGTTTGTTTCAATTTAATAATAGAACTGAGAAATGGCTTGAGGATGATATCTATAATAAAGAACTAGATATGTATGATGCAGAAACTAATGTAAAAGCTGCTAGATGGCTTTCTTTTTATGATGGATGGCATCATTGGAACAGTAGTAAGCATTGTTGGGGGAGATATGGTTAATGCTAATAATAGGAGAGATTTCAAAGCAGAGGAATATAATCTTTATGATGTTAGGAAAGCTAGACCATTCTGGAATCAAGTCTGTGAAGCTAATCAATGGCAAGTTATAAAAGATGAGGAGGACTTTGCAGAGGACTATGTTTGTAAAATACTTAATAATCTTTATGTTATGGAGCTTCAGGTTGTTGGTTATTGGCATAATTTTGACAAAGATTATATAAGTAATTTATGGATCTCAGCAAGTAAAGTAGATAATCTTAAAAAGAAAGCACAGGAAAAAAACACAAGATCAGGATTAATTTTTCTTAATTGTGTTCCTAATAGATTTATAGGTATAGATATAGAGGAAATAAAACAATCATTCAAAATAAATAGAAGTGATGGAGAAAAATCTTATAAAATACCACTTAAACAAATTTATTATCTTTATAAAGAATTATTAGATAATAACTTCTGTGATTGCTTAGAAAATCACATAGAAATTATGGATCAGGGTAATGGTAGAATCCCAATGGCTCAAAGGAATGTAAATTTAAGAGGTAAAAATGGAATATGCTGCTGATGAAATAAATTATGGCTATAGAGCCATTATGATGCTTATTAATTCTGAACATACTCTTATAGATAAGATTGAAAATATAAAAGAGATTGATGGCACAAAAGAACATCCATTATTCGGTACAAGTCAGGGTGGAGTAACTTTCTCTATGATGCTTAAAGGTATGCAAACACTTGTAGAGATTGTGTTAAATAAGGGAGATAGATTTGATATAAACACTATGACAGAGCTTGGAAGTGCAACTGTTATAGATGAAACTGTTGAAACTCTATATAATTTTTTACATATTTTTTACACTAACTTAAAAGATGATGAGAATAAACTACTTAGAGAGGCATTAGATCCTCATAACTACAGGAAAGCTGCTAAAAAAATGCACTATAGAGAGATGTTTGGTGATGATTCAGCTATTTAATGGAAATTGTTTAGAGGTAATGAAAGAGTTACCAGATAACTCAATAGATTTTATTTTAACTGATCCACCTTATGGCACAACAGCTTGTAAATGGGATTTTGTAATACCTTATGGACCAATGTGGGCAGAATTAAAAAGAATTAGAAAAGATAATACAGCAATAGCATTATTTGGAACTGAGCCATTTAGTAGTCATTTAAGATTAAGTAATTTAAAAGAGTTTAAATATGATTGGATTTGGCATAAAAACACATATTCTAATTTTGCAAGTTCAAAATATAATCCACTAAAAGATTATGAATTTGTACATATATTTGGTAAAGGCAGAGTTAATTACTATCCAATAAAAGAAAAAAGAACTGAAAGTGGATTAAAAAGAAATAATGCAGGATATAAAAATAATAATTTTAATGTTGGTAGTGAAATTTCTGGAATAAAAAAACCTATACATCAAAATAATTATGATAAATTAAAAAATCCAACATTAATAAAATATTTTAATAATAGACTACCAAATGAAAGAGGATTACATCCAACACAAAAACCAACAGAATTGCTTGAATATTTAATAAAAACATACACAAAAGAAAATGAAACAGTTTTAGATTTTACTATGGGATCAGGTAGCACAGGTGTAGCTTGTGTAAATACAAACAGAGAATTTATTGGAATAGAATTAGACAGGGATTATTTTGATATATCAGAAAATAGAATACAAGAAGCATCAAAAAGTTAAATTTGTTATCCCTACAGATTTAAGAATTATAGATCCACAGACAAAAAAGATACTTTGGAAATATGGCACAATACAATTATTTGCTAATAATAAAATTTCTGCATGGGTACTAGAAAACAACACAAAAGAGCCTATTAGAATTTCATTATTTTGTATATTGCCTGTACATTAATATTATATGAAAGCACAAGTTAATTTAAGTCAAGTATTGCAGGGAGGTTTAGCTGCATTAGTTGGATGGCTATTTAAAACTGTTAATGATCTACAACAAGAAGTTGCTGTTTTAATGGTACAAATATCAGATGTCAAAGAGGATCTAATGTCTTTGGCTATGAGGGAACAAGAACTAAATTCTGCAATAACTGAGATTCTTATAAAACTAGGTGGCTAGTATGGACAAAGATTTCATACTACCTGATAATTTAATTACAGATAATCCTACATTTATAGACACATCACAAGAATTTGAGGATGATTGTGGAGATGCCTGTAAAATATGATTAGTAAAATAAAAGATAATCTTGCAATAGTTGTTACTGCTATAACTCTTATGGGATCTATTGGAGCAGGAGTACAAAGCTTAGGAGCTGTCATTAATACTCTTACAAACATAGATGAGAGAATGAACACTATTGAATATGATTTTCAAGCTCTTAAAGAATCTACAATGGTTTCTAATGATATTGCAATATTATATGAAAAGATATACCAACTAGAGCAAGTTGCTTATGATGCAGAGTATTTAGATACAGAACTTACAACACTTAGAGCTAATTATCAGAACTTAGAATCAGAAGTGAGAGATTTAGAATGGAAGGTTGAGGATTTTCAGGCTAGATATATTTCTGATTTAAACAATCCTGCTCAAGATTCACAAGCTTATGAGCTAATGAAGTGGGAATGGCAAGATCTACTTAAGAAAATAACAACTTTAGAGAATAATCAGCTTGAATCATGGGAATGGGATAACCTTAAAGATAGAATTACTTATCTTGAAGCTTATATGCACAATCACTAATGCACTGTAATTGTACTAATCTTTGCTGTGGTTGTAGTTTGCATTGTAATAATAGAACTTAGGTTATACTAAATCTATGGATTACATAGATGATATGTCTTTAGCTTTACCTAATCAGCAACAAGTAGGGGAATCTAATGTTGATTTTAAGAGATTTCAATATTATTTAGGTTTAGGTGCAGGTAGAACACTACCTAGAGTTGCACAAAATTTCAGTTTGACAGAGAGGAGAATATATCAAATATCCTCTAAAAATCAATGGTTAGATAGAGTAAAAGCTATAAATAAAATGCTTAATGAGCAGATAATTGGGGAGGTTTTTGCTCAAGTAGGAGAAACTGCAAGAGATCTAGCTCAAGAGCTTAAGCCTGTAATATTTAGAATTATTAATGAAATAAATGAAAGAGATTTAGCTTCACTTAATCCAACAGAACTAAAGGGGTTATTAGATATTTGTTATAAGATGATTAGCCAGATTTATGGCTTAGGTACTCCACAAGTAACAGTAAATCACATAGAACAACCACAGATTAAATTTAAGTGGGATTGGGAGCAGGATGATGAGCCAGATTATTGAGGCTACTCCACCTGATCTACATTCTGGACAATTAGAAGTTATACAAGCATTAGATGAACATAGATTTATTATTGCTGTATGTGGCAGGAGATGGGGTAAAACTACATTATCTTTAGTTGCTGCTGTTGATCAAGCACTTAAAGGTTTAAAAGTTTGGATTATTTTTCCTGTATATCCACAGGCTTTAGAGTCTTGGCTTAATCTAAAAAGCTTAGTTAGACAGTTACCAGAGGATTATGCAGAAACTAGAGAAGTAGAGAAAAGAATAGTCTTAGCTAATGGAGGATCTATACAGATTAAATCAGCTAATAAGCCAGAAACTCTTAGAGGTGCAGGTGGTATATCTCTTATAATCTTTGATGAGGTTGCTTATCAAGATAAAGAAACTTGGGATACAGTTAGACCAATATTATCTGATAGCTTAGGCAAAGCTTTGTTTATATCTACACCTAATGGGATGAACTGGTTTTATGAGTTATTTGATAATGCTAAGAGGAGAGCTGATTGGAAAGTTTTTCATTATCCAACAGAGCAATCTCCTAGAATTAATAAAGATGAGTTAGCACAAGCCAGAGAGGAGTTAGGCTCTATGGTGTATGCACAAGAGTTCTTAGCAGAATTTACTCAAGTAGGACACATGTTTAAAAGAGAATGGTTTAAGTATTATGAAACTATTGCAGGAGATGATCCTGAATATGTTTTAGGAGATGAAGTAGTAAAGCATTCAGAACTATCTATCTTTGGAACTATGGACACAGCATTAAGCATTAAAGAAACTGCTGATTATTCTGTAATAATAACAGTTGGAACTACTCCTAGTGGTAAGCTTTTAGTAATGGATGTATTCAGAGCTAGATTAGAAGCTCCAGAGTTACTCCCACAGATAGAAGCAAAGATTGATGAATACAATATGTCTTGGTTGGGAGTGGAGGATTCTAGTTTTGGTTTAGGAATAATTCAGATGGCTAGGAGGCAGGGTTTGCCCATAAGGAACTTAAAAGCAGATAAAAGTAAAACTGCTAGAGCTGTACCAGCAGCAGCAGGTGTAGAAAATGGCACTATATGGTTTTTGAAAAATGCTAAATGGCTTGTAGAATTTGAAAGAGAATTAACTAGCTTTCCATCCTCTGGATCTCATGATGATATGGTGGATGCCTTAGCTTATGCAGCTAGGTTTGGAATAGTTAGAAAAACAAATTGGAGTGTTACTTAATTGGGAATAAGAGATAATATTAGAGGCTTCTTTGCTCAGGAAGTTCAAACAGAAAAGAAATCTGGGCAGTATCCAACATCACAAGTAGTATTTCCATTTAATACTGATGCAGGTTATTTTAGTGGAGTTAATCAGATGAGCCCAGAGGGTAACTCAGCTGCTCTTGCTTGTTTAAATGTACTAGGCACAGCTTTTAGTGAGCCACCACTTAAAGTATATTTAAAGAATCAAGAGGGTATGGATTATGTAATGAATCATCCTGCTGAACAATTACTACTGAATCCTAATCCAAATATGACAGCATCACTACTGAATAACTATATTGTTACTTCTGTAGCTGTATCTGGAGATGCTTTTATCTTAAAGCTTAGAAATGATGCAGGAGCTGTAGTTCAATTAATACCACTACTTCCAGAGATGGTAGAAGTTAAGGGCAACACAGAACAATTAATAACTAAGTATGAATATAAGCAGAAGGGCAACACTATGAGCATTTTGCCAGAGGATATGATACACCTTAGAGAGAGAATAGATCCTAGAAATCATAGGAGAGGACTTGCTCCTCTAAGATCAGTTATGGTTGAGATTTTAGGAGATGCAGCAGCTTCACAGATGGGAGCAGCATTAGTTAAGAATACAGGTGTTCCTAGTGTTGTTATATCTCCAAAGAATGATTTATCTATGACAAGTGATGAAGCTGAGAACATAGCTGAAGTATTTGGCAGGAGATTTGGAGGAGAGAACAGAGGCAGACCATTAGTTATTTCTGGGGGAGAAGTAGATATAAAAACTCTTTCCTTTAGCCCTAAAGATTTAGAGATTGGGAAACTTAGATATATTAATGAGGAGAGAATCTCTGCTGTTTTAGGTACCCCAGCAATATTGGCTGGACTTGGCAGTGGGCTAGAAAGAGCCACCTATTCCAATGTTAGAGAACTTAGGGAGTTCTTTACAGAGCAAAAACTAATTCCAATGTGGAAGCACTTTGCCAATGAATTTACCAAACAATTATTACTACAAGACTTTGAGGACAATACAGATTACTGCTTTAAATATGATCTTTCTGATGTAAGAGCTTTAAGTCAGGATGAGGATGCAACTATGCAGAGAGTAGTAACAGGATTTAATGCAGGGTTTGTAACAGTAAATGAAGCTAGACAAGCTAATCAGTTACCTGCTTTAGATGATGGAGATTACTTTATAAGAAATATGATGGTTGCAGAAGTTCCTGTTGAGGGAGATGATGTAACAATGTATCAAGCTGAAACATCAGAGGACATAGAGGAGAAAGCTGTATCTAAAAGAATAGAGGGAATACTTAGAGACAAAGTCAAAGAACATAATGACAAAGAGCCAAAGTATAGAGCTACTTTCTCAATGCTAAGACAAGTATTTGAAAGAGGAGTAGGTGCTTATAATACTAATCCACAATCAGTTAGACCAAATGTAACTAGCTCAGACCAATGGTCATTAGCTAGAGTTAATACTTTTATAAGAGCATTAAGTTCTGGTAAGTTTCCTAATAGAGCCTTTGATACAGATTTGCTACCAGAGGGGCATCCTAAAAGCACAAAAAAAGAAATAGATTTAGAAATAGAAACTAAGGTAGATAAAGTTCCTAGTTATATTCAAAAGAATGCACAAAGAGGATTAGATCTCTTAGAGTTTGCAGGTAGTGGCTTGACAGATAAAACAAAGAGAGAAGCTAGAGAGATGGCTAGTGGAAAGATTAGTGATAATAAAGTTGTAAGAATGTCAGCTTGGTTTGCTAGGCATGAGGGAGATTTAGATTCAGATAAAGCTAATGATTATCTTAATGGAGATAGTGATAGACCAACAGCAGGTCAGGTAGCTTGGTTGTTATGGGGTGGAGATATATCTAAGAGTAACAAGATGAGAGCTGCTAATTGGGCAACTAAAGAAGCAGATAAAGTTAAAGAAAATAAAACAATTAACTATCCACTATATGGATGGCAAGAGCCAACAGTAAAGATTTTAGGACTTCCTACTGTAAAACATTACAGAACAGAGATAGAAAAGAAAGAACTCTGGAAAGCTATAAATGGATTAGAGAATGCTTGGAGTGAGTATATGTCTAATATTTATGCAAAAGAACTTAACAGACAAAAGAGAGGCTTATCTAATGTTGCTAAAGGTAGTCATGATTTATCTGCATTAGAAACTAATGTAGATATATTCTTAAATGAATCTAAGTTTGATAAAGAATTACTACCATTGTTCTATTCTCTTGGGGATGATATGTCAGTAAGAACTTGGGATAATCTCTTTCCTGCACAAGAAAATTTTAAAGCAGCAGATCCTGTTGATTTAGGAGTACAGATTGATGAGGAACAAGCAATTAGAACTGTTTTTGGTACATTAGCAGCAGGAGCAGTATTAGATCCCAGAACATTTAATAAAATTGTTGAGGGTGGCTTCTACAGAGGACAAAGAGAAGTTCCTGCAGAAGTTAGGTCATTATTTCAAGATTCACAAGCAGCAGGGTTTGTGCAAGATAATGCAAAGAAAGTTATGAATGACTTAAATGCAACTACTAAAAAAAGAATTACTACACAGATAACAAAGACAATAAAAGAGTTTGAGGAGCTTGGAATAGTTAATCCTGTTGCAGGTACTCCTGATGGAGATAAGTTTTTTAATGAGTTAGCTAAAAGAATTAATACAGTACTAGGAGGACAGAACTTAGGTAGAGCTAAGAATATAGCTAGAACAGAAGTTGGTAAGGTAAGTTCTTGGAGTCAGCAAAGAGCTGCAAAAGCTACAGGCAAGACTTTAGAAAAAGAGTGGGTATCTAGGAGAGATGGAGTTGTAAGAGAAGCACATTTTGAGCTAGACAATCAAAGAGTTCCTCTGAATAGTTTTTATCTGTATAATGGTATTAAGTTGGATGCTCCTAGAGATCCTAATGCTCCAATTAGTTTGATAGCTAATTGTAGATGTACAGAAGCTTATATTGAGGTAATAGATGAATGAAATAGATAGACCAGAGAATTTATCCTATAAGAATGCTCCTATTGAGCTTAAAGAGGATGGAGATACAAGATACATAGAGGCAGTTTTTTCATTATTTGACACTATAGATTCAGATAATGATGTAACTAAAGCCAATGCTCTTAGATCAGGATATACAGGCAACAAAGTGCCATTAGTATGGAATCATGATTGGAGTAAGGTCATTGGTAGAGGTGTTATAGAAACAGATAATCAAAAAGCTGTGTTTAAGGGTTATTTTTTAAATACTGAATCAGGAAAAGAAGCTTATGAAACTGTAAAGGCTATGCAAGATATGCAACAATTTAGTTATGGGTTTCAAGTAATGAAATCAGAAAAAGCATCTCATATAGATTCTAAAGGAGAGGAAGTACCTGTAAGAGTATTGCAAGATGTAAAAGTCTGGGAAGTATCTCCTGTTTTAGTAGGAGCTCAACAGAACAGTTTTGTTCAAGCTCTTAAGTCAGGATTACAAGATTATGATGATTGGAATACAGAGTTTGAGGAAGTTAAAGAACAAGTAGGAACAGATGAATATACTACACAACAAGAAGCTGCTGAGAGAGCAAAAGAGATTGGTTGTGAGGGTACTCATACTCATGAGAAAGATGATGGCTCAGTAATATATATGCCCTGTGCAACTCATAATGATTATGTCAATGAAAAAGAAAAGAAATATGGCAAGAAAAAATGCACTTATGGAAAAGATGGCAAATGTGCCAAAGAAATGAAACAAGATTTAGAGATTTCAAGTGAATCTGATACAGGTATCAGTAAATCATCCCAACAGGGTATGAGGCTTGGAGAACATGCTGTAGCTTCTCTTGAGGAGTTAAAGGCATTCACAGAGAGAATAGAGGATCTTGCATCCTTAAAAAACTCTGAAAAAAAGACACTTAGCCAGAAATCTACAGAGATGGTAACTACATACATAGCAGGACTAAATGCAATTTATTCTAAGTTGGATGATGTCTTAGCTGAGTATGGGTATGATCCTGTTAAAGATAATGAGCTATTCATTGATGTTCAAAAGAACATTATGAAAAATAACTGAAATAGGAGAAAATAATGGCAACATTAAAAGAAATGAGAGCTGAAAAAGCTGTCAAATCAGAGGAACTTGCTAGAATTTTTGATTCTGTTAAGGATATGTCTGAACTTTCATCAGATCAAAAAGAAACAATTAAAAGTAGAAATGATGAATTAGCTTCTTTAGGAGATAAGATTACTGAATTACAGGATCTTGAATCTGTTAAGAGTGCTAACAATGATGATATGGAAGCTTCTAAAAAAGTTTCTGGAATGCCTGTATATGGAGAGCCAGAAGTTGAAGCTCCAAAATCACTTGGACAACAATTCTTAGATTCAAAAGCTTACAATTCCTTTGTAGAACATGGTATTAAGAATGTGCCTTTTGAGGCAAAAACTACTATGACTACTTCTGTTTGGACTAGAGATACTGTTTATAGTCAGGTTATACCTGCTATTGAGCCAGATCCTAATCCTGCATTAGATTTAGTAGATTCTATTAATACAGATCAAACAACCTATTACTTTTTGCAAGAATCAGCAACAAATAATGCTGCAGAAAAAGCAGAAGCTGCTGCAGCTCCAGAGGATGCTTTTACTTATAGTGCTGTTACAGCACCTGTAAGAAAATTCATCACAACTTTGCCTATAACAGCAGAGTTGCTTGAGGATCAAGCAGGAGCAAGAGCATATTTTGATGGCAGACTTGCAAATCATGTAATGCAAAGATTAGAAAAACAATTCCTA
>Ga0181400_1000713_pt1 | contig 14324 bp, 12 predicted proteins | sample 23SPOviralmetaG_FD_130129 | JGI IMG/M metagenome (GOLD analysis project Ga0181400, IMG submission 130129) | Marine viral communities from the oligotrophic San Pedro Time Series (SPOT) site, San Pedro Channel, CA, USA - 23 SPOT_SRF_2011-06-22 | ecosystem: Environmental > Aquatic > Marine > Strait...
AAACCAATCGCAAATTAAATTCGCATTAAAATCGCAGATTGCGAAAATAAAAAATCTTTATAAATATTTTCTAACCATTTATCGTAAGATTTTTCATTTTATATTAATATTTTTACCTTACCATAAAATATTTCTCTTAAAATTTTATTTAAAATTATTTCTTACCATTTTACATAATAAAAAATTATTAATTTTAGTTAAAATATTTAGCAAAATTTTATATAAATATTTTTGTGATTTTACACCTTTGCACATTTCAAATGCCGATTTAATATAAAATTGAAATAAACTAAACTTATTTTATTATACACAACAACTAAACTTATTTTATTATACACAACAACTAAACTTATTTTATTATACACAACAACTAACATAATGACTGAACTAATCCGTATTCCAAATATTGAAAACTATACTCAGGAAATTATTAATGGAGAACTTATACTTACTCCAAAAAAACAATACATGACAGAGAATGAACTTAATATCACGCAGATTACCAACTCAAATATTGAAGAATGTTTAGTCAAAAAAGAAGAAGAAATTATATCAATAAACACGAGTTATCGGTCTGTTTTAATTGATATATGGAAAACCATGCCATCTCAAAAAATATTACAAACCACTACATTCAATTTCAAATTAACAAACGAAAATGGCGAAAAAGGATATAGATGGTGCGATGATATCCATATGTCATTTCAAAGTAAGAATGCAAGAGGAACACTCAAAGAAATACTTAATATGGTTAATGTAAATAAATTAACTATTAAGTTGTCTATTAAATTAGAAACAGGTAGAATTGTTCATTTTAAAATAGAATAATCGGCGTTTGAAATGTAAAAAGGTGTAAAATATTTATTATCTTTTATCATAACAAATATTTTATAATTTTTTTTATGGTCACAATGATTTCGCGGCGTCAGCACTCAGATTTTATTTTGGTGTTGAGATAAAATATAAAAAAAATCTATATTTATTTTTAAATTGTTATTATTTTATTTAATAACAAATAATTTTTTCATTCTGATTTCAATTCTTATTTCCAACCATTGTAAAATTTTTTTTCTTTTCTTTTTTTAATTTAAAATATTAAAGTCATAGCTTCGCTATTAGCCACATAGTGGCGACTTTAATATTTTACACTGTCTCTATACAAATCTCATTATTTTTTGGTTTCTCTAATGTTGCCTTATATTTTGCACAACCACGCATATGAGCTGATAATGATTGAGCTTTTTTACCAATAAATCCACAATATTTACACATATTTTTATTATTTTGAATATTACATTTTGACGATAAAAACTTTTCCAAACTTGAAAAATTAAATTCTTCTTCCTGTTTTATTAGATTTGCCACAAAATCTTTCGCCATTTTAATCCTCTTGTCTTTATGTGCCAAATAATTTTGATATTCTGCATTTATAAATTGTGTTAACTCTTTTGAAATACTATATTCTGTACTTTGATTTACTTCTAATACATCAATATCCTTTAAAATTTCACTTATGTTATCAATTACATCTACACCAACCCTTATTTTCTCTGGATCATAATTTACATTATGAATATATACAACTACAAGATTACCTTCCAAAATATTAATTTCGTAATTATCTCGTGAACATATTCCAACATTTTGAGAAAGAAAAAGTCCATGACATTTTTGTATCTCAATATCCCTCACAAACTTTTGTACTTCTTGATTTATAATTGGACGCGTCCAATCTTTATTCTCAATAAGAATCTTTGGCTTATCCTTTCTTAACAGTATAATATCACCGGTTTCTTTTGTCTTTCCAACATCTTCAATTTCAGCCAAAGGATAAACTTCTGCTAACACATTACTTAATAAATTTTCAGATATTTTTCCCTTCTTACTTGAATTCTCAAAACGCTTTAAAAATGAATTTAAAGTATCATTTTGATTATTAATTATATCTCTATTTGCATTTGTTGTCTCTTTTAATCCTGTAATTTTATTTTCTAATATTTGTTCTAACCTTCCTGATACATTTGAAACTAATATTGACTGTTGTTCTTTTAATTTTTCCCGCAAAGTTGGCTCTAACTTTTCATTTACACTATTTGATAAAATCATCTTTATATCTTCATTTAATCCTCTCTTAACTTCTACCATCGCAGCTGACAAAATTGTCTTATTATCACTTCTTAAACACTTAATAGAATCTAAAATTTCTGTTACTGTACTATTTGTCAGTGTTTTATTCATATTCTCTTGTAAATTCTCCATTATATCTATAAATTTTAAAATTGTTGCTTCAAAATCCATATCTGGACGTTGTTCAAAAAAAGAAATTATCCTCTTATCTCTTATCTCTAATACCATTTTGCTGTTATTAGCATAATGTCTTTAAATCGTATTCCAAATATTTAACAAATTTTTGTACTACACTAGCGGCTAGTTATCTCAATTCAAATTTATTTTTGAAAAATCATGAGTTTTGAGTTATGAATTTATAAAATTTTTTTCACATCTCTGTACTCAAACTATTTTTTTATTTATAAGTACAATTTTATAAATATATATGTCTATTTTTTTATAATATTTTTTTATAATATTATTTTATAAATGGATAAAACAATATTATATTTTATATTTTTGTGTTTTCCTGCAAGAATATTATTAGCTCTATCAGCCAAAATAATTATACCAAAATACTTACCTATCATGGCTATATTTACTACATTTATAAGTATAAGTTTTTTCATTAATTTTATAAAGTACAAAAATAATGATAAAGGATTTTTTGGTAATTATGTCTGGTGGAATAATTATAGATTAGTACACTGTTTTAACTATGCTATATTTTCAATACTAGCATTCTTAAATTATAATAAAGCATGGCTAGTATTATTAATAGATGCAATAATAGGTTTAATATTTTTTATAAATAAATATTATTTATAATATTTTGTACTTATATTCAAATATATTTACATTTACTAAAATTCATTCTAAAAAAAATTTAAATTATATTTTATCCATATAAATCTAGACTATTATTAACATTCACTCGTCCATATTGATTTATATAATATGTTTTTCAAATTATTTAAAATAATTGTATTATTATGATAATTTGAATAAATCTTACTATCAATAATTACTTCTATTAGAGCAAGTATATTATCTAATGTATTTTCTAATGTATCATATTTAATATTATCCCAATATCTGTACTTATTATACAAAATACATGTCGAAAATATAAAACTCTCATTATTTATTACATTTAAATATATTTTTTCTAAAAATATATTATCTAAATATATCATATACAAACTCGTATATCTCAACGATTTAATTAGATGACTATCATGTAATGTGGAAATTCTATGTAATTCATTTGTTCTTTTTTTTAGTATTTTATTGATTGATTGTGTTAAATTTATATAGTAATAATATTTTTTCATATACCATAATATATTTTGCTGTAAATCATATGGTAATTTTTTATATATATTATTTACTTTTCTTCTACAATAATGTGAACGCCAATATTTCTGTATAATAATTATAAATTTAACAAAATTATAATTAAAATGTATTCTACAATAATATTTATTGTTAATAACATATAAATTTACTTTTTTTACTTTGCAAATATAACCATCTTTTGTACTACACTGACATCTTGTTGATTTATTAAATGTTTTAATCATATATAGATTTGTATTTTAAATATTATTATAAAAACTAATACTATAATATAATATAGAATCAATTTTTTTTTATTCATATAGCAAATTACACCTTATCAGCTTAAATATTATCCATTAATAAATTTGCTATAACTAACAATGAACCACATGATACTGTTACAGTTAAGAATAATAAACTCATACAAAAAATCATATATATTAATCTTATATTAATCAATATTTATATTTTTATTATTTATATAATAATAAATTTTTGTACAAATAAATTTTATTAAATATATTTTTATATATATGTCTTATGTATATTTTATAGAATCTACTAATGGTTTTACATATATTGGTGCCACTATTAATCTAGATAAAAGAATTAGACAACATAATAAAGAAATTAAAGGAGGTGCTGTTGCAACATCCAAAAAAGTAAATGATGGGGAGATATGGACATACTATTGTTATGTAGAAAATTTTCCATCTTATAATGAAGCCCTTAAATTTGAATGGAAATGGAAATTTATATCCAGACAACTACAAAAAAAATATCCAAAATTAACACCTAGAGAAAAAAGAATGTTAGCATTAGACGAATTATTAAAATTAGATAGACCCACTTCCAGAGCTATGTTATATTCTGAATGGGAAAATAAACCAAATATTGTATACAATCAATAATTTAATATTATTTCATTTTCATTTTCTTATTTTTTTAGTTTTATTTCTTGATTTTTTTATTGATTTTTTTCTTGATTTTTTTATTGATTTTTTTCTTGATTTTTTTTCTTTCATTTCTTTTATCTTTAACAATTTTATTCTATTTTTTATTTTTGATTTATTTTTTTTTGTTTGTTTTCCTCCTCTTTTCTTTTGTCTCTTATAACGTGTCTCATTATTGGACGGGAGTTCTTTATATATATTATATCCATTATAATTATTTTCCTGATTTTCATCACTTTCTATAACCATAGGGGTTACTTGTGATGATAATTCTGATGATAATTCATCCCTCTTCACCTTTCTTTTTTTATTAATATTTATATTTGGTGTTGTTGATTCTTTAACTTCTATAATTGGTGTTATTAATTTTTTATCTTCATAATTAAATAGTTCTATAATATAATTATCAAATTTAATTATTTTACCTGAATCCTCATCTTCGTAACTTTCTATTCCATCTTCATTTATTTCTATTTTTACTGGATAATGATATATATCACTAAAAATATCATACAAAATTCTTATATTATTTCCATCATTTATGATATCATAAATATCTTTTAAATTTTTTTCATCATCAATATTATTTTTTATTTTATTAAAAATATCATTAAAATTAACTATATCTATATGTTGACAATATATATCTGTTTCAAGATATAGACTTTTAATAAAAAGTTCTATTAATTTATTTTTATTATCCACATCAGAAATATATTTATTTTCAATATAATTATTATAAAAGTTATGTTGTTCTTGAATCATATTATCTACTTTATTTAAATAACTATCTTCATCGTATATTTCTAAAATACTAATGTTATTATCTAATATTCTATCTATATATATATTGGACAATATATTGTCTACCTTATCTATTTCCATAGCCATATTGTATATATAATATAACATTATTAAAAGTTAAATTGAAAAACTAATAAATATTTACAAGTTGGACTATTGTTGTGAAATATTACATTTACTTCATTAAATATTGCATATGATAAACATGGCCAATCATTTGTTATTATAAAAGTGTTATTTTTTTTTATATCTGTAGATAATTTTATTAAAGAATCACTATTAGCATTTGGATATTCCCAATCTTGTTTATTTAATATTGTATATTGTTGATCATCTGGTAAAATTAATTTAAAATCAGATTCTCCTATAGTTGGAAAATCTTTTGCAAATTTTATCTGTAAATAATCTCCACTTCTTTTTCTTTGAAGTGCTCTTGAAATTTCTTGTTTTTTTATATCTTCTATATTATTATAAAAATTTTTATTTTGTAGTGCTTGTTTTATTTCATTTCTTATAGTTGTTCTATTATTTTCTTTATTAATATCATGATAATAATAGGAGGATCCATTTATACTCCATACTTGATCTATCTTGAATTTACCTGTACTTTGTGCATACCTTGTGTTAATTTGATAACTACTAAAGATTAAATCATCTCTAGTTCCACTTAATTCCCTATTTTTAGTATATAACCAAGAAAACAGTCGTGTTTTTGAATTTCCTGGATCTTTTTTATATAAATATTTTTTTTTACAATCTGGTTTTATTTTTGATGCACTATCTCCTATTGTTTCTACTGAATTTATAATGTGAATATGATATTTTTTATCACCATCATAAACATATTTTAATTGTTTTACTACATCTCCTGCTACATCTTGAATAAAAAAAACATGATTTTTACCTGTATCACTTGTTTTTATATGTTTAAATATATTTTTTGAATCATCTTTAAATAATCCTCTAATTTGTGATGATTCATTTTTCTTTATTTTAAATAATTTAATTGTCTTTGTTAATATATCTACTTTATTACCATTAAGAGGACCTTTATAATTGACATTTATGACAGACCATCCTTCCTGTAGATCTCTAAATTCACCTTTATCTTTATTAAAAACTTTTTTAACTATTTCTTCATCATTTACTAAACTTAAATGTTCATCTATATTTGAACAAGCATTACCTACATGTGTTTTCAATATTTTTGGTAAAGATGTTGATTTATCATTTAAAACTTTAGCAGTAAACAAGTCACTATCTCCAAAATCATGATTCACTTCTGTTTTTGGCCATATACAAAAATGTGATAAATTTATATCTGGAGTACTCATTTAAATTAATAAAATATATAAATTTTTAATAATATATATATTATTTAAATCTATATTCTCTTTGGATTTAAACCATTATTTATTACATTTTTTACCAATTTTTCTTTATCTATCTCACAAGTTGTATTTAATATTACTTCTGTGAATTCTTTTTCCTGATTTTCATTTAAATTATTTTTATCATCTACTTTTTTATAAAAATTTGTTAATTGATTTTCTGTATATTTTCCTGTCAATGGTTCTACTATATTATATAATATATTTTTATCTTTTACCCATTCATTTTTATCATTTTTTATAATCATCTGTTGTCTAGATTTATCTAATGAATAGTATGGTTTTTCATATTCATCCAAATTATTATATGTTACGTTTACTGCATTTGTTATACTATCTGTATTTGTTATATTTAGTACATCACTAACATCTATTATTGCCTTTAATACCTCATCACGAAATTCTATTATATTTATTGCATCACGACATTTGTCATTTAAAAATATATTTAAATTAAAACTATTTTTTGTTGTATTTGTTATATTATTTATTACCTGATTACATGGATTATCTTTTATTGTTTTCTCTAATTCTTCTATCTTTTTTATTAAAATATCTGTATTATTATTTTCTTGTTTTTCTTCAAATTTACATGTCTTCTTATGTGTAGTTAACGATTGTTTATGTTTATATTCTTTTCCACACTCGCATTTATAATTTTTTGCAACTTTTGGGTAAGTATTAGTAAGTATTTTATGTTTATCAGTTGACAAATGTTTGTTGAAATTATATTTATTAATGCATTCATAATCACAAAATTCACAGCGAAAATTTTTTGCAACTTTTTGCAACTTTTGGTAAGTCATTTATACTTACTAAAAAGTTGCATTTAAATTCTTTTAAAAAAATGTAAAAAAATTTATCATAACAAAGTTTTTTTTAAAATTTATAATTTACACCTTAATGGTCTAAAATCAAAAAATGCGTTTTTTTCGATTTAAAGTTTGACAAAATTTTGAAAATTACACAAATATTTTTGTGTATTTTTATATATATTTACATATTTTCAAATTTTATATTTTACAATTTTATATTATATATTATATATTGTAATAAATCATTATCATAATAAAGATAATAATTTATTATATAATAATATATATATTATAACCATAAAACATGGAACATAATATATGTATTGAAATTAATGAAAATATATATAAAAATACACAAAAATATTTGTTACATATGTTTAGAGCCTAATGCTAAAAAAAACCTTATGTAAATGTAGTGATAGATATATATATATATATATATATACATTATAAATGTTTAATTAAATCTATTAAATATTCTCATAAAAAAAAAATGTCTTGTATGTTTAGAAGACTATCCAAATATTAATATTCAACATATTATTAAATATCATTTTAATAATTCATTTTCTAGATAAAATATTATTATAAAAAAATTTAAATACTTTTATAAATATATATTTATGATGAAATCACCTAATCCACCAACCCCTTGTTGGGTATATATATTTATTATTTTTTTTTTATGGTTTGCTATATGGCAACATCAACATTATATTAATAATAAAATATAACTAATTTATACTACTAGGTCCAGCCTTTGATATTTTTAAATATTCAAATTTGTCACAATAATTTTCTAATTCTTTTAAATCATACTTATTAAAACGAGTCTTAGTTATTTTATAACTATTTAAAATATTTTCTATATTTACATCATTTATATTATAACAAATCTCTATTTGTAATACAGATAAACTATAATTATAACTTATCCTTGCTAACTGTAAATTACTATAATTTATTATATAATTAAATTGTTCTATAAATTTTATACATTCATCATATAACTCACATAAATCATTACAATTTTTATCTTTATTATTTTTACATTTACTATATTTAGTATATATACTATTAAATCCCTCAATTGAAACAATACTCATTAATTCATATACATGTAATATCTGATTTGATTTCTTTTTTATATTATCATCTCGTAAAATAGCTGTTGCTAACTCATCTTTTGTTATCAAATTTCTAATATATTTAATAGTTTTTTCATCATGATTAGTTAATCTTCTAACTGATTGCCGCATATTAACAAGATCTATCCCATTAAAATGTGTCATAATTCTATAAATTGATTGCAATAATCCAGATACTATATTATTACTAGTATAAACTATTCTATTATGTTTTTTTTGAAAACTTTCTAACATATATTCTATATGTTTTCCAGGACCACTAATATATCTTACTACAACCATAATAGACACCCAATTAATTAAACCACCACATAACACATCTCCTGGATTTCTTGTATCACCATTATTTTCTTTCCTCATATATTCAACAAAATGAGGATTATGAATATTATTAGTAATAATAATTTTACCCGTATTCCAACTAAATGTTACTCTACATTCAGTACACCACATCTGGTCACAACCAGTTATTTTATAAATTCTAACACCACATTTAGGACAAGGCTTTGTTTCGCATTTAATAGCTTGAGCACTTTTAACCGAATCTGGATTACAAACATGTTCTTGATCTTTGTTATATCCAATAATTTCTAGACAATCTGGACAAGTATATAAATTACATATACCACATTTATATTTATTTGATAAATATCCTTTACAATTATCACCTGGACAAGGCATTATAAATTGTTTTCTTTCATTTTCTATATCACAATTTTTTAAATTATTAATAGTTCTATTTATATCTCTAATCTGTATATCTAATTGATTTAATTTTTCACGTAATTTTTTACGTTCATCCATATATTTATTTAGAACTTTTGTATGTTCTTCTATTTCAATTGTTTTATTAACCATTGGCATTAATTCTTGAGTTTTTGATATCTCTTTTTCAACTAATAAAGTTTTTCTATAATGTTTATAATCGTTTTCAATAAATGATTTGTTTAATTTTTCAATTAAGAATTCTTGATTATAAACATTTTTACAATTCATACAATGAGCTTCATTTGTTGTATTTAATATATATGTTCTAATACACTTTTTACAAGATTCAAAATTACAATCATTAAAAGGACAAATTATTTTACTGTGATTTGACTTATTAAATTTTTCACAGCAAATATTACAAGACATAAAATACTGTTTTTATTTATCTATTATATTCTATAAAACTTAAATCAATTTTTTTATATTTTACCTGTTATTATTTTATAAAATCTTAATAATTATATAAATATTAACATTTTTTATAACTATAATCATAATCATAATAAACACAAGTTATAAAATTATCATATATATTCCATTCTTTATTAGAAATTAAAGATAAAATATATTTATCATTGTGCTTATATAAATAATAATAATTACCTGGACATTTTTTAAATCTACATTCCGATTTCTCTACAATACAATTTAAATCATATTCTTCTAATATCTCATTTGCTTGTAATTTTAAAAATTCAACCTGTTTTGCTATAATATTTAATTTACCATATATATTATATTCTGTCTTTATTACATTTTCATCAATAATATATTCTCTATTTAACATTTCAAAAAGTCTATTTAAATTATCTTTATCTAATTTTGATAAAGACATATAAATAAAATAATTATATATTACTTTCTATATCATTTTTTATTTTTTCTTGTATTGTTTTTTTTGTCTTGTTTTTTTGTCTTTTTTTTGCCTTTTGCTTTATGTTTTCTACTTAATTTACTAGTAAACTCTGGTTTTGGATATATTATTGAATTTACTTTATCTGGAGACATATTTATTCCAAAATTTTTAATAAAGTCATTTTTTAAATTGTCATTCATAAATTCTATATTTTCTTCATTTTTTAATTTAAAAAATGCATCTCTATCTACTTTATTTAAAATATTTACTGATTCACCCGATCTAAATTCTTTTAATTTTTTTATTGATTTAGGAGTTAATTTATATACATTTGCTAGATGTTAATTATTGGCATCATGTCTTATTAAATCATCATCTACTTTTATTGTTAAAAAATTTATATATATAATATATTTATATTATATATATAATGAGTAGTGATCAAAATAATGATTTTAGAGTTAATTTATTAGATTTGAATATAGCTCTTCATAATAATTCAACAGTTGAAGATATTATTAATTCATGGAATGAATATTATACTTTAAAAAATACTTTAAAAATATATGGTTTAGATGATAGTTTATTACAAAATATACAAGATAAAAATGTAACACAAAGTAGTTATAGTAGTATAGATAAAAATAATATATCTAAAATAATTGGGACTGATTCATTAGAAACAATCAGTGTGGAGGCTTTCTCTCAATGCACAAATCTAGACAGTGTTGATTTTACTGGTTGTACTGATTTAAGTTCAATCGGTGCAAACGCTTTCTATCAATGTCGTGCTTTAACGAGTGTTTATTTTACTGATTGTTCTGGACTTACAACAATAGATTTAAGGGCTTTCCGTGATTGTAATGCTTTAGAGAGTGTTGATTTTACTGGTTGTGATAGTTTACAAACAATCGGTAATTATGCTTTCTATGGATGCTATCCTTTATTGAGTCTTGATTTTACTGGTTGTGATAGTTTACAAAGAATAGGTGTTTGGTCTTTCTATCGATGTCGTAATTTAACGAGTGTTAATTTTACTGATTGTTCTAGTTTAAGTTTAATCGGTGTTTGGGCTTTCCGTGATTGTAATCTTTTAGAGAGTGTTGATTTTACTGGTTGTGATAGTTTACAAACAATCGGTGATGGGGCTTTCTATCAATGCAGTGCTTTAACGAGTCTTGATTTTACTGATTGCAGTAGTTTAAGTTTTGATAGTTTCCATAATAGTGTATTCTATGACTGTAGTAATATTCAAACTGTTAATATTACAAATTCTGGATTGGATAGTCTAACAGATGCTAGTCTAGATAGTATATTTAGAAGTACAAATAATACAAATCCTATAAATTATATTGGTATTTTAGAGAATTTTAGTATAAAATTATATGACAGTAGTGGTGTAAAATATGACAGCTCTAATGTATTAAATATACCTGTTAGTGCATATGATAATAGTCTAAATATACACCATGTTATAGGAGGTAGTCTATTAGAAACAATCGGTCAAGAGGCTTTCAATCAATGCACAAATCTAGAGAGTGTTAATTTTAATAATTGTCATAGTTTACAAACAATCGGTAATGGGGCTTTCCAAGAATGCAGTGGTTTAACGAGTATTAATTTTACCAATTGTCATAGTTTACAAACAATCAGTAATGAGGCTTTCCAACATTGTAGTGCTTTAACGAGTCTTGATTTTACTGATTGCAGTAGTTTACAAATAATCGATAGACAGGCTTTCGAGTTTTGCACTGCTTTAACGAGTCTTGATTTTAGTAGTTGCAGTAGTTTAATAGAAATCCGTTATGCGGCTTTCCAGGAATGTAGTGGTTTAACGAGTGTTGATTTTACAAATTGTTCTAGTTTAAGTTCAATCCGTCAAGAGGCTTTCTCAAAATGCACGAATCTAGAGAGTCTTGATTTTAGTAGTTGTCATAGTTTACAAACAATCGATAATCAGGCTTTCCAGGAATGTAGTGGTTTAACGAGTGTTGATTTTACAAATTGTTCTAGTTTACAAACAATGAAACGTGGTGTTTTCTATAAATGTACGAATCTAGAGAGTGTTAATTTTACTGATTGTTCTAGTTTACAAACAATCGATACGGGGGCTTTCCAGGAATGTATTGGTTTAACGAGTGTTGATTTTACAAATTGTTCTAGTTTACAAACAATGAAACCTGGTGTTTTCTATAAATGTACGAATCTAGAGAGTGTTGATTTTAGTAGTTGTCATAGTTTACAAACAATCGATACGGGGGCTTTCTCAAAATGCACGAATCTAGAGAGTGTTGATTTTACAAATTGTTCTAGTTTACAAACAATCGGTCAACAGGCTTTCGGGGAATGCACAAATCTAGAGAGTGTTAATTTTACTGATTGTAGTAGTTTACAAACAATCGGTAGTGGGGCTTTCCTTGATTGTAGTGCTTTAACGAGAGTTGATTTTACTGATTGCACTGGTTTAATTTCAATCGGTGATGGGGCTTTCCTTAATTGTAGTGCTTTAACGAGTGTTAATTTTACTGATTGTAGTAATTTAACGAGTGTTGATTTTACTAATTGTAGTAGTTTACAAACAATCAGTAATGAGGCTTTCAGAGGTTGCAGAAGTCTAGAGAGTGTTGATTTTACTGATTGTGATAGTTTACAAACAATCATTGGAGAGGCTTTCCTTGAATGCAATGCTTTAACGAGAGTTGATTTTAGTGGTTGCAGTAGTTTAAGTTTTAGTAGTTTTTATACTAATGTATTCAAAGACTGTAGTAATATTCAAACTGTTAATATTACAAATTCTGGATTGAATAGTCTAACTGATGCTAGTCTAGATAGTATATTTAGAAGTACAAATAATACAAATCCTATAAATTATATTGGTATTTTAGAGAATTTTAGTATAAAATTATATGACAGTCAAGGTGTAAAATATTATATCTCTGATGTATCAAATATACCTGTTAGTGCATATGATAATAGTCTAAATATACACCATGTTATAGGAGGTAGTCTATTAGAAACAATCGGTCAACAGGCTTTCGGGGAATGCACAAATCTAGAGAGTATTAATTTTACTGATTGTAGTAGTTTAAGTTCAATCGGTAATGAGGCTTTCAGGTATTGCACTGCTTTAACGAGTATTAATTTTACCAATTGTTCTAGTTTACAAACAATTGGTGATTGGGCTTTCCAGGAATGTAATGGTTTAACGAGTGTTGATTTTACAAATTGTACTAATTTACAAAAAATCGGTCCACGGGCTTTCTCAAAATGCAGTGCTTTAACAAGTGTTAATTATACTAATTGTAGTAGTTTACAAACAATCGGTATGTATGCTTTCGATGCATGCAGTGCTTTAGAGAGTATTGATTTTACTGATTTTCATAGTTTACAAATAATCAGTAATGGGGCTTTCCAACATTGTACTGCTTTAAAGAGTGTTAATTTTACTGATTGTTCTGGACTTAAAACAATTAATACTAACGCTTTCGTAAATTGTAGTTTTTTAACGAGTCTTGATTTTTCTGGTTGTTCTAGTTTAAATCTTAATAGTTTTGGTAATAATGTATTCCAATACAGTAATAATATTCAAACTGTTAATATTACAAATTCTGGATTGGATAGTCTAACTGATGCTAGTCTAGATAGTATATTTAGAAGTACAAATAATACAAATACTATAGATTATATTAAAACATAGATAATTCGTTGAACAAATGATACTGATTTAACTTCAATTACATTTGAGGATATTGCAGGATGAGATGGAATTATAGATATTACTATTACTCGATATGTATGAAAAATAAAATAAAATTGATATATTTAATTAAATATAAATAAATATATAAATTTTCCAGAACTACCAATATATATATGGTGTGTTAATTCAATATATGTATATTCACCATATTCAATGATTTATTTATCACAAGAAATAAATTCAGATGGTTCAGTTATAGTAACTTGTAGAATTGGGTCAAGCCCTACAAGAGCATATATTATTAAATAATGTAATTATTTAGATAAAAATTTATATTATTTATTTGTTTTTTTTTTAGGAACATTAGCATTTAATGAATCACGTAAAAAAAAACCTTCTTTATAAGATTGATTAGAATAATTGTTGTAGAAAATTA
>Ga0181400_1000714_pt1 | contig 14318 bp, 20 predicted proteins | sample 23SPOviralmetaG_FD_130129 | JGI IMG/M metagenome (GOLD analysis project Ga0181400, IMG submission 130129) | Marine viral communities from the oligotrophic San Pedro Time Series (SPOT) site, San Pedro Channel, CA, USA - 23 SPOT_SRF_2011-06-22 | ecosystem: Environmental > Aquatic > Marine > Strait...
ACCACACTGTCGAAGTTACTAAAACATACGGCGGTGTACACATCGACAGTACATTTAGTCCTGTTGCAGATGGACTTGTTGTAGTAAACAAGGATCGTGTTTCAAAGAAAACCCTTCCTAGTTGTTTTAAAGACTGGGAAGTAATTTGGTTAGGCGATGAAGATCTAACACGCAAAAGTTTTTCTGGCGAGGCGTTCGCAAGTAACTATATACTATTGAACTTCTTTATGATCCGTCCAGACTTGGCAGTTATTGATGACTGTCCTAAATTAGAGCAAGCACTACTAGCAAATGGAGTAAGGAGTTACACTATACCATTTGCGCATTCAAGAACACTAGGCGGTGGTCATCACTGCACAACATTAGATTTACACAGGAGTTAATCATGGATAGAGAAGGCCCACTACTACAAGCATTTAACAATTTACCCGACGGGGTAATTAGACAAGAACTAACATCATACTTCATGCGTGATGGACAACTTGTAAAACAAACAGTCGAGAGAACATATAGTAGCGACGGCGATTATAATGACAGCACAGTTGTTGTGCCCTTGACAAAATCATAAAGGAAACTAAAAATGTTCAAAGACATTGATAAAATGATGATGATGAAACTTGCATTATTGCATGTGGTTGTCATTACAATTTCAAATGCTTTGGTATCTATTCCAGTAGAAATCGCAGGCATTAAACTTACATGGGCAGCGTTTACGTTCCCATTGGTTATTCTAGCAACTGACTTGACAGTTAGAATGTTAGGTAAAGGCATTGCGAGAGCAACTATTGCCGCCGCATATCCATTTGCAATCATCGGTTCGATTGCAGTAGTACTAGCAGAAGGTGCACCTGAAAGTGTTGCTCTGCGTATTGGATTTGCAAGTGCAACAGCATATGCTGTAGGTACAATCTTAGATGTATATGTATTTCAATATATTAGAGAAAAATACTCATCAGCATGGTGGGCAGCTCCAGCATTGAGTACTATCTTCGCAAACGTGATTGATAGTTACACATTCTTTGCAGTTGCATTTAACAACAGTGCAGATGAGTATATGGCTGCTAACTGGATGGAAATTGCAGGTTCACAAACAGTCTTAAAGATTGGTGTTGGACTAATTATCTTCTTGCCAGCATACGGCATTCTACTACGTTACCTAAACGGTGCTTTGGTAGATGCTCCGGCTAAGAAAACTTCTAAGAAAAAGAAGTAATACAATAAAGGCAGAGTCGATCCTGCCTGGGCATAGCCCTATCACCCTCGAAAGGATAGCATCGAAATGAATATTATTAAAAGTTTTGCACTTTCACTAGCAGTCGTACTTGGTATGACCTTTAGTGCAGTTGCAGGAGATAAAGTAAAAGTTGGATTTATTTACGTAGGTCCAACAGGTGACCATGGTTGGACATATCGTCATGACATCGGTCGCCAACAGGTAGAAGAAGCATACGGCGACAAAGTTGAAACAATCTTTATTGAATCAGTACCAGAAGGTCCAGATGCAGAACGTGTGATGCGTTCAATGGCAAACGACGGTGTTGACATTATTTTTGCAACATCTTTTGGATACATGAATAGTATGCTTAAAGTTGCTAAAGAATTCCCAGATGTAAAGTTTGAACATGCAACTGGTTATAAGCAATCAGAGAACATGGCAACATACGGCTTACGTTTGTACCAAGCAAGACATGTACAGGGTATTATTGCAGGCATGATGACAAAAACAAATCATATTTGTTACGTTGCTGCTTTCCCAATCCCAGAAGTTATTCGTGAAATCAACACATACTACCTGGGTGCAAAGAAGATGAACCCAGATGTAAAGATTTCAATTACATGGGCAAACACTTGGTATGATCCAGGCAAAGAACAGTTGGCTGCTAAAGTTATGATGGCAGAAGGCTGTGATATGGTTGCACAACATACTGACTCACCTGCTCCGTTGCAGGCTGCACAAGCAGAAGGCAAGTTAGGTTTTGGTCAAGCAAGTGATCAGATCAAGTTTGCTCCTAAAGCACAGTTGACAGCAACTATTGACAACTGGGGTCCTTACTACATCAAACGTGTAGGCGAAGTAATGAATGGTACTTGGAAAACAGGCGACTACTTTGGTCACATGAACGACGACAGTGTTCAAATGGCACCATTTACTAACATGCCAGCAGATGTAGAAGCAAAAGCACAGGAAATCAAAGATGCTATCCGCAACGGCGACTACTTTGCATTTACTGGTCCACTTAACGACAATCAAGGCAATCAAGTACTTGCCGCAGGCGAAGTTGCAACTGATTTACAATTGAATCAGATGATGTACTACGTTGAAGGCATTACTGCCAAAGTACCAGGAAACTAAACTATGATTCCAGTTATTGATTTCAAATCAAAGACGGTACTGGAAGAGATTCGCGAAGCCTACACAACAGTGGGCTTCGCAGTCTTTACTAACTGCTTGTCAGAATCTGATAGTCAAACAATGACTTATTGGTTTCAACAAATGAAAAGTTTCTTTGAATTAGATCTAGAAACTAAAAACAAATACAAATATCAAACAGAGAATAATCTAGGATACAGTGTGATGGGCGCAGAAAATGTTGACCCCACTGCTCCTAAAGACATGAAAGAAAGTTTCAATTATAACAATACTCGTATGCCAGATGAACTATGGCCCACAGAAGTTAATATAAGAAAAACTGCACTAGAAACTATTGACATAGCAGATGATCTTACGCTTCGCATACTGAGCAAATTTGATACTATACTGGAGACTGGTACTACACTAGTAGATGCACACCAAACTCCTTATAACACAACCCGTGTAATTCACTACCCTGCGTATACAGGTCCACTTGAGGACAAGCAGATGCGCATAGGTGAACACAGTGACTACGGCACTATCACACTGTTATGGCAGATCAATGATGTGCCAGGACTTGAAGTACAGGATTTAGGAGGTGCTTGGCATCCCGTACCCTACGCAGAAGATGGTGTCGTAGTCAACATTGGAGATTTACTACAACGCTGGACCAACGATTACTTTGTTAGTACAAAGCATAGAGTAGTAAACACACACATTGACCAAACACGTTACAGCATGCCACACTTTGTAGATCCTCAACCAGGAACTATTGTGCAAAACTTGCGTAACGAGCCAGCAAAGTATGATCCTATTGAAAGCAAGGAATACTTGATGTGGCGATTAGCACAGAGTTATTAACATGGATTTATTTCAAAAAGTAGACTTTATAAGTCATGCAGGTATTCCAATGACATGGAAAATTGAATGTGATGCAATATCAAATGATGAATGGTCAGCACTAGCAAAAATGATTATGGAATATCAAACCGAACCTTTTAGAGCAGCAATTGGTATTCCACGTGGTGGTTCGCCTTTGGGCTTTGCACTTAATGCATATGCAACTGACGATCCTAATCATAAGTTTCTTATATGCGATGATGTATATACAACAGGAACTAGTTTTAGAGAGTTCTTGGAGCAAGAAGGTCATGCCAGAGAAGATGTTTATTGCTGGACTGTGTTTGCTAGAAAGCCTACCACGGACGGTGTTCGCGCACTGTTTACTATGCCATGATTAAACAGTATATCAAGAGTTACCCAGACTTTCCCAAAGAGGGTGTAGATTTTAAATGCACAGCAAGTTTATGTGCAGGCGAAGGATTTAAACTTACAAACAATTACATGTACGACAACCTGTTAAAGTATTGCCCTGTGGATAAGATTGTAGGGTTAGATGCAAGAGGTTTTATATTTGGTGCAGTGCTTGCACACAGAACAAGAGGTAGTCTTGTGTTATGTCGTAAGCAAGGCAAATTGCCCGGTGCTACAGTAAGCCAGACGTTCGAACTAGAATACGGTTCTGCTACAATGGAAATACAAAAAGATAGTATCAACAGAGGCGATAGAGTAATCATTGTAGATGATTTAATGGCTACCGGCGGTACTATGCAAGCCGCAATTGATATGATATATGAACTTCATGCCACTCCCGTTGCAGTCGCAGTTGCAATGGATCTAAGTTACCTAAATGGTAGCAAACGTATCAAAGAACAAGGGATAAATTTTTATGCAGCAACAGAGTACACAGACTAAACAAGAACTAATTCCTGGAGAAGCGTTAATATATGAACGTGCTAACGGTATTGTATATGCACGTTATAGAGATGCGCCTCATAACACTAAACCAAGATGGATTATCGGTGGAGATCCACAGGGCTTTATTCCTGGCACAGGTATGCCTAGACCTGAAGAATGGGTGTATATTCAACAATGCACTCCAGACTGGAAACTAATACAAAAGTCTGATAAACTGCGAGAAATGTATACAGCATTTCTCATAGAACAAGACAAGTATGTAACCTGGGAAAAACTAAATGAACAACAATGAGTTTGATATTAGTGATATAGTTTTTGATGCAGAAGAATGGGATAAAGTAGATATGCACGGATATCCTGTCTACCAAAGTGTAAAAGAAGTACAAAGAGAACTCAAAGAAGAGCAACTTAGAAAGCAACATGCAGACCTTAAGAAAGCATACGATGACTATCAAACATTGTTAGAAAAGTACGGTTTTTGGGATAAAATGACCAAATAAAGGTTGACGTACCCTTAAACTGTGCTATTATGAATAGTAAGTTGAAGTTTAGGAGAAGTGTCAAATGTTAAACAAAACCTCATTGATGTTATTGGCTAGTACAACTGCTCTTGCTGCATGTGGCGGCGGAGGCGGTGGCGGTGGTAATGATACCGGCTTTACTCCAATAAAAGTTACAAATCTTGGCAGTGTAAACACTACGGCTATTAGCAATGGTTTTGCCAGTGCTATACAAACAGTCAGCGAAGATGGTCTTGTTGATGCTAAAGAGACACTAGCAATATTTGAATGGGTTGATGCAAATGCAAACATCAACACTACAGAACTTGCAAAGTACAACGTTACAGTAAACGGCACTAGCATGAGCTTGCAAGAAGCATGGTATATGCTTAAAGGCTACAAAGCACTTTACTATGATGGTAAAGAATCATTCTGGAACGATATGGTTGAAAATGGCAAGTTTGATGACACCAGCGACACTTATGTAGAACTGAAACAACTTGCAGACAACGATGATCCTAACTATGCTAAGAAGATTGGTCAAGGCGGCAAAACCGTTGAGGACTTCAAAAGTGATAAAGAAGTAGTTACACTTACTGGCACAGTTACAGAAACAATTACAGTTGTTGGCGATCCTGTTGTAGGTGAAGCAGAACATGTTAGCACAACATACACAGATGCTACTGTTGACACATTGTTAGATGATGGACGCACACAACACGATCTAGTGCGCACAAATACACACACAAGCAGAACTCCTAGCACAATTACAACTACTACCTATACTCAATACACTTATACATACAGTGATGGTAGTACAAAGAATGCAAAAGGTGCAGAGTCTTATGCAGACAATACAACATACACAACTGCTATTACAATTGAAGAAGTTATCCTCAGCACAACATATACTGCGGCTGCAGGTGAACCTGTTGAGGAAACTCCAGAAGAGGAAACTCCTGTTGAAGTTACAGTTATCGACACAGTTGTTACAGAAGCAGAAGAATATGTTGAAAGCAAAAAAGTATATGGTGATCTAAACATTATAAATGTAGAAGATAAAACTACAGAAGAGAATGGCTATACTGTTGTAACACGTTACACAACACATGTTACGCCTTACAGTGTTTACCATTACTACACAGTAACAACTACAACTGTTACAAAGTACAGTAATGGCACAAGTAAAACTGAGACTACTACAACTGAAAAAGTAAATGGGCCTGATGAAAAAATAGGCACACAAACAACATCAGTAGAAGAAATCTCAAGAACTAAAATTGTTGTTGAAAAAGATGACGATTATGTAGAAGAAAGTGACCATGCAGACATGGGCACACGCACTCCTGGTTATGTTGCAGATGCAAGTCACTATCGCACAGATGAGTTTGAATACTTGGGTAGCAAGTCTTTGAGTGTTAGTAACTTTGATGTTGCGTATAGCAGAGGATGGACTGGTAAAGGTAGTACTGTTGTTATTGCCGACACAGGTGCAAACACTACACACGCTGACTTGGATGGTAACATCAAGCATACAAAAGACTTTACAGGCAATGGAATAGATAGCAGTGCCACACATGGCACACACGTTGCCGGTATTGCTGGTGCAGAACGTAACAGCATTGGCGGGCATGGCGCAGCATTTGATGCGAATCTTGCTATTGCTAAAGTTGCTAGTGGCTACAGTTATAGTTTTAGCAATGCAATTAAAGCTGCTGAATGGGGCAAGAGCATTAACAGTTCTGCTATCAATGTTAGTGCAGAAGTGAACTATGACACTGCTTTCCGCAACAGCATTGTAAAAACTGCGCCCGGCGAGTATCATAGCACACATTGGTACTATGGTGAAAATGGATATAACGGTGCTGTAAACGAAGCAGTAAAGTGGAAAGCCGCACTTGGTAATGAGCAGGTACTTGTTAAAGCAGCAGGCAACGCAGGCTGGGATTACAGTGCAGGTATGAACCAGATGGCTACTGCTACTGATGCAAATGGTAACCTAATACTTGATGGACAAATGATCATTGTTGGTAATTGGGATGAAAACAACAATAAGATAAACAGTTCAAGCAACAAAGCAGGCACAGTTTGTGCAACTATGCAGAACGGTGTTTGTATTGATGCTGCAAAGATCAAAGACTTCTTTATTATGGCTAACGGAACAGCAATTACTAGCACTGCAACTAATGGTGGTTACACTACAATGACTGGCACTAGCATGTCGGCTCCTGTTGTTACAGGTGCTATTGCAGTGTTACATCAGATGTGGCCACACATGAAAGGCAAGCATTTGGTGCAGTTAGTACTGGTTACTGGCAACAAAGACATTACAGGCTATGATGAAAATATTCACGGACAAGGCTTGTTGGACATGGACACTGCTACACGCCCTGTTGGTGCTACAGGCATTCCTACCTCAGGTCGTACTAACGGTGGTGTTAGTGCAGTAGCCGGCGGTGCAAATGTACAAGGTGTTGCGGCAAGTCAAATGCAGGCACTTACAAGTGTTATGGTGTTGGACAGTTTCGAGCGTGATTTTTACATTGACCTAGGAGATATGGCACAGGCAGTGGACACTCGTACTACTAGTATTGCAGAGCAAATGGGCGCAGTAAATTACTTCGCAGGATACATGGATGCAGAGCAACATATTGCAGTTCCTTTTGCACTTACAGAAAACAGCAATCTCGAAGTTGGTGTTGGTGAAAGTACTGGTCATGCACTTGGTAGTGCATTCTCTGGTACACTTGGTACTACCAAAGGCAGTGTAACAACATACGCTAATTATAATTACACTAACGGCGGCTTTTATGCACAGGCTGGACTAGGTATTACTAATGCACAATTCGACAAGTCAAATAGCATGCTTGCTAGTGCAGACAATATTGTAAGTTCAACTGCTACAGCAGGCTATGAGTTTGCTCCGCAAGTAGGACACACAATGGGATTTGCAGTTAGTCAGCCTGTTACAATTGAAAGTGCAAAGATGAAATACAATGTTCCAACTAGTCGGACACTGGATGGTAACGTAGTAACTGAGATGCGCACTGTAGACTTTAAGAGTTCAGACCGTGAAATTGACTTTGGCACTTACTATAACTTTGATCTAAAGCACTCTGCACTAGAACTAAATGGATCAATTAAAACGTTTGCAGAGATTCGCACAGGCGTTGCTGCACTGCAAAAAGAGATTGAAAAGCGGGCTGGTGTTAATGTACAATTTAAGTTCTAATTAGGGAGGCTGTGATGGCAACTTGGAACGTAGAAACTATTGAAAAGAAAAACGTTGAAGAACATGAACTTTGGCAAAAGAATGATATGGTTATTCGCCGTATTACTGGCTGGCGCTGGGGCAGTTGGACAGTAACTACCAGTAATGATAACCCTCCAGAGTTTGCTTTTGATAGTGGACCAGGTGCAGATGCTTGTAACATCAGCGAAGAGTGGCCTGACAATGTTGAAGATGTTGAACTGGATTCAATGGATGATGGTTGGTACGGTGACTTCATCTGGCCCGATGATATGGACGAGGAAGAACAAGAACGCCTTGAAGAACTGTGGGATGAAGATTTCTATAATGGTTGGGAAGGTGACGGATGGGTAAACTACGACACAGAGTGTTGGGTTTCCGGGGAAGTTAAAATTGAAAGACTAAATGATGATCAGTAAGCCGGCAAAAGTAATTGCAATAGAAGAAGAAATAGTGTATGCTAAGAGTCAATTACAGCCACACGACACAGGACACATTCATACTGCAATAGGTTGGATGGAACGCAGAGTAGAAATGCTTAAAGCAGAACTACTTACCCAGGGAGTTAAAGTAGAATTCAATGACAAATAAAAGATACATATCAGAACAACAAATGGAAAAAGGCATACTTGAAATTGTAAGTAGCATGTATGCTGACAACTGGCGCCCTGAATATATTGTAGGTGTTACCAGAGGTGGTCTTATTCCAGCAGTGAAAATGAGTCACTACACAGGCATTAAAATGCATACATTAGATGTGCGCCTGCGTGATGGAAACACACAAGAACACAATGCTTGGATGTCAGATGATGCAAGTGCAGGTAAAAAGATCCTTGTGCTAGACGACATTAATGATACTGGTGAAACATTCCAATGGATACACAACGATTGGAATGTAACACACGAAAGTAATGTAAAGTTTGCCGCTATCATTGACAATGTTCCTAGTAAGTTTGATGTAGACTATACAAGTATTGAAATTAACAAAGCAGAAGATCCAGCATGGATTGTATTTCCGTTTGAGGAGTGGTGGTAATGATTATTAAGAAAATCGAATATCATAGTGTTCACAGTCATATGACATATGATCTAAGTGACGAGGATATTGTTGCTGAGTTTGGTAGTATCGAAGCATTTGAAAAGCACTACGAAGAAGAGTCAGATGAATTCTACGAGTTTGTAACCAATCATGATTATAACAGAGAAGATGATTGGTTCAGTGACCGCAAAGGCGGCTATGATGTCGAATGGAGCATTGAAGAATGAGTTTAATTACAGAATACAGAGATTGGGTTGATGAACCTGCACTAAAAAATCTTTGGGGAAGCACAGTATGTCAGCCTCGCTGGTACTTTGGACAAAAGTCAAACGATGACACAGTTTACCCAATGTGGGCGCAAGGCTATTATGATGGATTCACTGGTGTATATAAAGAAGATACTAACCAATGGATCAAAGAAGTTGGTGACCGTTTCTTGGATATCTGCGGTGATGAGTATACCTTAGTTCGTAGCATGCTTGCCGGCAATACATATGGACAAGACGGAGACATCCATGATGACTGGCTGGTACCAGGCGAAAGTCTAACAGGTGTGCTGTATCTAAACCGTCGCTGGCAGGATAACTGGGGCGGTGAAACTGTTGTATATAACAGAGAAGATCTTAGTCAAGTGGAGATAAGTAAGTTTGAAGCAGGCAAACTTATTGTGTTTGATGGAAGCAATCCACATATTGGAAAAGGCCCTCAACGTGCTTGCGGAGAACTGCGTTGTATTATTGCAGTTCAAGCGATTAAACATGATGCTTGGCAAAAACATCTTGACAAAAAGCATAATAAATCATAAAATAAACTTAGACGTCTTAGGTTCGCCCGTCTTTAAACATTCCGCCCTATAACATAGGAGTAGGTATATGCCTCATTATAGTACAAAAACATATGGACACAACATTGGACTCAGTGCAGTGTTCCGTCAACCAAACGCAGATCATTCACACTGTCACTTGTTACACGGTTACAGTCTAGCATTTAAGTTTACATTTGGATGCAGTGATTTAGATAACAAGAACTGGGCAGTAGACTTTGGTGGACTAAAGCCACTCAAGGCTTGGTTAGAAGATACATTTGATCACAAAACAGTTATTGATAGTCAAGATCCTCACATGGAAGACTTCTACGAGCTAGAGAAAAAAGGCTTGTGTGAAGTTGTATTATTGGATGGAGTAGGTGCAGAGAAGTTTGCAGAACACGCATGGCGTTATGCAGATGAACTTGTGCGTAAAATGTCAAATGATCGTTGCTGGTGTGAAAGCGCAGAGTGTAGCGAACATGGTGCTAACAGTGCTATCTATACACCTTACTCCTGGCAGAAAACAACAGTTAGTGAATAATGTATTGTATTGCATACATGCCCGGTGCATATGGGAATTTTATAGGATGGACACTGAATTGGTTGCAAGGTCACTTCAGTGCAGAAGATAGGCCCTTTGCTGGCAAGTCCCAATTAAATTCCTATTTTAATAATCATAATTACACTAAGTTTAAAAACTATAGATCCACTGTAAAACATGCATGCAGTGACACAGTGACAGGTGCACTTGTTCATCCAATACTAAAAAAGGAAGATAGTCTTGTTAATGAAATAAATTTACTGTTAAATCATTATGACAAAGTAATCTATATACATGCAGATATAAATGATTTTGTTTGGCAAATAAACAATAAATTTGTAAAAACAAGCAAAGAGGGTTGGATTTATCATAACAGTCATTTATTAAACGCCGATAAGGAGGCTTGGCAACCATATGAAAAATGGTCACAGAGAGAACATCTAAGTTTTTTTATACATCAACAAAATTATATAGAAACACGGTATGATGAAATTATTTTATTAAACAAAGAACGTGTTAAAACTATACCAATGTATAGAATCAGAGACGATTTTACAAATTTAGTACAGGAAACAGCAAAATGGTTAGGTTTAGATATAAAACAAAATGTTAGCCAAATGCAAGAGCTGTACGATGACTGGGCAGACAGAGAAATATTTAAAGACAGAGATAACTTGATTTCTAATCTAGTTGATGCTACTATAAACAATGATGATTTAGACATGACAAACTTATCCATAGTTGACGAAAGTCAAATACAACGTCAATTGAGAATACAAGGATATGAAATTAAATGTTACGGACTAAATGAATGGCCCAGAACAACACAACAATTAAGAAAGTTAATTTACAAGCCATGAAACAGTTAGACGCAGAACAGCAACTAATGGTACTTACTGCAGAGGAGTGTGGCGAACTTACACAGGTATGCAGTAAAATATTACGACAAGGAACTTTTGACAAGAAGCGCGAGCATCTTGTTGAGGAATTAGGCGACGTACTTTGCATGATTCAACTTATCCAAGAATGGGATATTGTTAGTTGGCAAGAACTAGAAGATCGTGCAGAAGTTAAAAGAACAAAACTTAGTAAGTGGAGTGACTTGGTATGAAACTAAGATATAGTGAAGCATTTTATAGTGTGCAAGGTGAAGGCAAGTTTGTAGGTGTGCCCAGCGTATTCCTGCGTACATTCGGTTGTAACTTTCGTTGCATGAACTTTGGTTTGCCAAAAGGCACACCTATGCGCAGTGAACAAGGAAAACACAATGCAGAAGTTAAAGAACTACTGGATAGTGGAATAGTAAATACAGTAGAAAAGTTTACCGACTTGCCTATTATTCACACAGGCTGTGATACATATGCAAGCATCTATCCAGAGTTTAAAAAGTTTATGATGGATAGAACTGTAGATGAAGTTGTAGAGCATTTACTAAGTCTCACGCCTGAAGGCAGTTGGACTATGGAGAACGGTCAAGACGTACATCTCATCTTTACAGGCGGAGAACCTCTGCTAGGTTGGCAGAAGTTTTACTTAGAACTACTAGAACATCCAAGAATGAAGGATCTTAAAAATGTTACGTTTGAAACAAATGGTACTCAAAAACTACAACCTCCTTTTAGAGACTATCTTGACAATCAAGAAAGATTTACTGTCACTTGGAGTTGTTCCCCAAAACTTAGTGTTAGCGGAGAATCTAAAACTGATGCTATTAAGCCTGGGATTATTGCCGATTACGCTGGCGTTAATAACAGTGAACTCTATCTCAAGTTTGTTGTCGCTGACAGTATGGATGTGGATGAAGTTGCGGATGCTGTTCAAGCATACCGTGACGCAAACGTCGAGTGTCCAGTATATCTTATGCCGCTTGGGGGACGCAGTGAAGAGTATAGTCTCAACGTGCAAGACGTTGCTAACCTCTGTATGGAACGCGGATGGCGATTCACTCCCAGGCTCCATATCAGTCTCTTCGGAAACGCATGGGGAACTTAGAACATATAAAAACAAGCAACACGAAACGGCAATGAAAGCGCCTGTTGATATAGATAAATTAAGAAAAGCAGGAATGTAATGTTTGATAAAATTAAAAAAGCAGTATTAGGTAATCCTAAACCTGTAAAGGCAACAAAAGCAAAACCCCGCAAGAGTGAAAAAGAACTTGCTACAGAAGCAGGCGAACCTTGGGTTAGTGTGCTGGGCATGGAACTGGACGGTGGAAGTTTAGACCGAGGTGCTTTCGAACTTGATTGGAATGACTTGTTTGTTGCAAAACTAATTCGTGCAGGCTATCAAGGCAAAACAGATAACGATATTGTTGACAACTGGTTTCAAGATGTCTGTCGTAATGTTGTTCTTGAAAGTTATGAGCAAGAACAAGCAATGCGCAACGTTGAAAACATCGACGAACACAGGAATGCCTACAAGTGATATATGTAAATGGTGATAGTCATACTGCAGGTGCAGATATCATTCCCGGTATTTGTTTTGCACAAGATGATAGACGTTATCTAGCATATGGACGTAGAGCTCATCCAGAAGCAGTATTACAAACATATGGGTATCATTTTTCACAAGCAATGAATCAAGGATTTTTCTGTGAAGCAGAGAGTGCAAGTAGCAATGATCGTATACTAAGAACAACTAAAAAAGTAATCCAAGACACAGGCAAAAAAGAAAATCTTTTTATAGTGATAGGATGGTCAAGTTGGGAACGAGAAGAATGGAAACACGGGGACGATTACTTGCAAGTCACAGCAAGTGGTACAGATTTTGTGCCAGAAAATATGGTAGAAGAATACAAAGAGTGGGTAATAAAGCAAACCCCAGAAGAATGTAAACGTAAAGAACAAGAATGGAATAAAATTATTTCTGAGTTTAGCAACGAATTACTTCAACAAAATATAAAACATATATTTTTTCATACACACGAATACACAAAATATTTACTAGAAAATGGTTTTAATACTATAGGCACAACTAATCATTTTGGTGCAGATGCACATAGAGCATGGGCAAAGCATCTTGTTCCTATTGCTAACCGAATGTATAGTACTAAAACGGACTTGACACAACCAACTAAACGTAGTATACTAACACGAGTTAAACAAGAGTTTAAAGGACTTAAAAGATAATGGCAACCTACTTACTTGTAGATACTATGAATACTTTCTTTCGTGCTAGACATGTAGTACGAGGCGATGCTGAAACTAAAATTGGCATGGCTATCCATATCACTCTTAACGCTATCAACAAATGTTATCGCAAGTTTAATGCGGATCATGTGTTGTTTGCCCTTGAAGGACGCAGTTGGCGCAAAGACTTCTATACTCCATATAAGAAGAATAGAAGCGATAAGCGGGCGGCACAGAGCCCTACAGAGCAAGAAGAGGACGCATTGTTCTTTGAAGCATATGATGATTTTATTAAGTTCGTAAGTGAGCGTACAAACTGCAGTGCAATGCGCTGTGAGATTGCTGAAGCAGATGATATTATTGCACGTTTTATTGCACTACATCCTGCAGACACACACATTATTGTAAGCAGTGATACAGACTTTGTACAATTGATTAGTCCTACAGTGCATCAGTACAATGGTATTACAAATGAACTTATTAAAATTGATGGTGTAGTAACTGATGAAGGCAAGCCTGTGTTAGATAAGAAAACAGGTGAGCAAAAGGTTCCTGCCGCACCTGACTATCAGTTGTTTAAAAAGTGCATGCGTGGCGATGCTACTGACAATGTGTTTAGTGCGTATCCTGGTGTGCGTGAAAAAGGCAGTAGCAAGAAAGTTGGACTACTAGAAGCATATGCTGACAAAGAGAGTAAAGGCTTTGCTTGGAACAATCTTATGCTACAGCGTTGGACAGATCACAACGGAGACGAACATCGTGTACTTGACGACTATGAGCGCAATGTTACACTAGTAGACTTGACTGCACAGCCCACAGAGATTCGTGAATATGTAGATGATATTATCCGTGAACACAGTGTAGCAAAGAACAAGCCTATGGTAGGCGCACACTTTATGAAGTTCTGCGGTAAGTGGGATATGCAACGTGTAGCAGAG
>Ga0181400_1000716_pt1 | contig 14315 bp, 12 predicted proteins | sample 23SPOviralmetaG_FD_130129 | JGI IMG/M metagenome (GOLD analysis project Ga0181400, IMG submission 130129) | Marine viral communities from the oligotrophic San Pedro Time Series (SPOT) site, San Pedro Channel, CA, USA - 23 SPOT_SRF_2011-06-22 | ecosystem: Environmental > Aquatic > Marine > Strait...
GTAACAGAAGGCAGCGGTAGTGGATCTGCTACAGACATTGCTGATAGTACAACACGACAAGGAGCCGCAGGGTCTAATAATAGTAGTTCAAATAACACACAAGCGAGTTCTGCAATGAGTGAAGAAAAGAAAAAAAGACTTGAAGATACAGCTAAAAGAACAGAGCAGATGGCTAGGGGTGAAATAGAAGCTCCTAAAGCTGATGTTGTTGATACAGATGGTAGTATTACTACTGCTGCTTCAGATGTTGAAACAATAGCAGAGCGTACCGCTACTGAAAGACCTGCTGATATTGTATCTAAAGATATAGATGTTACGACAGGAAATTCTAATATAGCAGTCATGCCTAAAGGTTACGAGACAGAAACTTACAATGCTGACAAAGCAAAAGACTTAGCAGCTACAGAAGCTGCACAAGGTACAGTAAGTGTTGAAGCAGGAGCATTTGATGCAACCATGACTGCTCCTGCTGTAGCGGCTGAAAGAGATACCGCACAAGAGAAAGCAGCTTTAGCAGGAGAGCAAGACTTTACTATATCTGAAGGTGCTTATGTAGATAAAGTTACAGGTACAACTACTGACGTTGCTCCTACACGCGAAGCGGAAGCTAAACAACGTGAAGCAATTATTGGGATACCTGCTACAGACGGACAAGCTGCTGAGATTATTGGAATTGTAGGTTACGAGCAGATTAAAAACCGTAGCTACAGTGGAAGAGAGGCAGCAGCCGGTGCCACTAACATGTTATCAGAACTGGGTGATTTACCTACTAATGTTAGTACATCTATTGTAGAAGACCCTGCAACTGTAGAGGCTCAATTAGATCAACAGCCTGTAGAAGTACGTGCAGCAGTAGCAGCATTGCCTACAGAAGCTTTAGTATCTTCACAGATGGAAACTCTTCTAGCAGGTATGGAAGACGGTAAGACTCCTGCATGGGCTAGACCAGCAGTAGCAGCTATTGAACAGAAGCTTGCTCAGAGGGGCCTCTCAGCGTCCACTGTGGGACGTGACGCATTGTTTAATGCAATCATACAGAGTGCGCTTCCAATGGCTCAGAGCAACGCACAGGCCCTTCAGCAGCGTGCAGCACAGAACCTGTCTAATGAGCAGCAAGCTAATCTTACACAGTCTACTCAAGACATGCAGCGTCGTATGGCTAACTTGGCTAATAGACAGACAGCAGAAGGTCAAACTGCACAGTACGCACAACAGATGTCAGTATTGCAGAGCCAGTTTACACAACAAGGTGTTATGGCTGAGATGCAGGTTGCTAATGATTTCCTTGCTAGGAATGCAGGCTTTCAACAGCAGATGAATCTTGCTAACTTGTCAAATGATCAACAGATGCGTTTGGCTAATCTATCTGCTTTGAATCAAGCTTCGTCAGAGAACTTAACAGCAGAGCAACAAACAGAGTTGGCTAATCTAAATACACGTATGCAGACTAATCTGTTACAAGCTAACTTAGCTCAACAGATGAATGTTGCACAGCTTAATGTAGATCAGCAACGTGCAGTTCAAAATGCTGCCATGACTGCCCGTGTAGATCTTACAAAGTTTAATGCAGATCAACAAACTGCTTTAGCTAATAGTAAGTTTATGCAGTCTATGACGATGGCAGACTTCAATGCTAATCAACAGGCAGCTATGCAAAATGCTACAGCACTGGCAGCTATGGACATGCAAAATGCTGATGCACGTACTAAGGTATCTATTCAGAATGCTCAAAATTTCTTAGCTATGGATATGGCTAATCTTAGTAATCGACAACAGGCTAATGTTCTTGATCAGCAGCTAAGACAGCAGAGAATCCTTTCTGATCAATCAGCCGCTAATGCTGCAAAGCAGTTTAACGCTGCCTCAGAAAACCAGACTAACCAATACCTAACTGGTTTAGCTGCTAACATGTCGCAGTTTAATACTAGTCAGGCTAATGCTATGGAACAGTTTAATGCTTCAGAAGCTAATAGAGCAGCAGCACTAGAGGCTCAAAATCAATTAGAAGCTGATAAAGCTAATGCAGATATTGCAGCTAAGCTTAGTACTTTTGATGCAGAGCTACAGTTCAGAACTGATCAATGGAATGCTGCTAACGCACAAGCCGTAGAGCAGTCTAATATTGAATGGCGTAGAAAGTCTAACACGATTAATACAGCAGCACAGAATGCAGCTAATCAGCAGAATGCTTCATTTGCTTTTAATATGAGTACTCAGGCACAGTCTCAGTTATGGCAAGAACTAAGAGATCAAGCTACATTTGATTTCCAAGCTTCACAAGCTGACATAGATCGTAAGGTTAATGTTATTAATGCTGCGTTAGGTAATGAATCTTTAATGACAGATAAGAATTTATTAGCGCAAAGAAACAAAATATTTGCAATGCTTGATAGTATACGGTAGGAGTTAATATGGGTTTTTTTAGTAAGTTATGGAAAGGTGTAAAGAAGACCTTTAAAAAGATTGGTAAGGGTATCAAGAAAGCCTTTAAGTCTGTGGGTAAGTTCATGGGCAAGATTGGTATCTTAGGTACTATCGGCTTAACTATCCTTACAGGAGGGTTAGGTATAGGAGGTATGTTCACTTCGCTCGGTACTAAGCTTGGTGCTTTATCTTCTACCATGAGTGGCCCTTTAGCAGCTATTATGAAGGGTGCTTCTTGGACTATTGGTAAAGCTGCACAGTTTGGTAGTGCTGTTAAGAGCGGGTTCTCTACGCTTACTAAAGGTGTTACTGAATTCTTTGGACAGACTGCTAAGTATGTAGGCGACAAGCTAGGATTTCAAGTTTCAAATGCACCTCAAAATCTTGGCGATGTTTTTTCTAGAACTTCTGAAGCAGTATCTAAGCAGTTTGAAACTTTTAAAGGTGATGTAGGAGATTTGTTTACTAAGACTTCTCCTACTTTAGAAGCTGGTAAATTAGGTATGTCTTATGAAGATTTTAAAAATACAAACTCTTTTGGTAGGGATCTGTCTGATTTAGAAGATGGCTTTGATCTTGTTCAAGAAGGCGATGTTAAGACTTTAACTTTAGATGATATGGGTATCCCAACGTCCAGTACGGGAGTAGTAGATCAAGCCGCCGCTACTGCTGGTACTCAGCAAAGTCTTCTTCAAAAAGTAACAGACCCACAAACTTATATTCAAGGTGCTAAGGATGCTATCAAAGACGCTCCCGGAGCAATAGTTACATCGGTAGGTACTCAGTTAGCTATGAACGCTATTACAGGTACGCCTGATTATGGTACTGCTAGTTATGGAAGTTATGCACCACAGTTTGCATCACAGGACTATGGTGCTGTTCAACAGGGCCTTACACCTGTAGCAAGCGATGGCTATCAAGATATGGTGTTCGCTTATGATGCACTAGGACAACAAAGTGGTGGTTATGGCGGTCTTTACAAACAGAGATTAGGAGCGTTTGGGAATGTCTGAAGTACAATACGACAATGATGAGATTGATAAGGTATACAGAGAAAAAGCAAGTCAATTAGACCGTCCTATTCCCGGTGAATCTCTGACAAATGATCCTGAAAACCCTATGCCCTTTGAAAAGGCTCCAGAGTACACAGACCTTACAACGGCTCTTGAGTATTACTTTGCAACCTTTACAGAAGAAGGGACTTATGATCGGATGCTAGAAATAATTGCAAGCGGTACTCCTATCATGGATATCGTGCAGCTTGTACTCTACCAAGGGTTTCAGGAAGGTTTGTTTAATCCTGACCTAATGATGATGCTTGCAGAACCATTGGCTTATATGTTGGCAGCTTTCTGTGAGCAAGAGAACATTGAGTTTGTTATTCAAGCGGATGACGAAGAAGATAGGCAAGAAGAAGAAGAAGAAGAGCAGAGCTTACCTATGATGAAGCAAGCTTTAGGACAGATAAAAGAACCAACGCCTGAAGTAGTACCTGAACAAGTACAGTCACTACTAGCAGCTAGAGGAGATCAATAATGGCTACACTCGGTGAAGGATATCGTGCACTAGGGGCAGGCATGTCAAGCCAGTACCAGAGAGACAGAGACGAAATGAAGAAGCTTATGAAGCTTCAACAGCGTCAGCAGCTTATGACGGCTGCACTGGCTCCTATCGCACAAGGTGTAGGTAAAGCTGCTACTGATCTTATTTCAGCACCTTTTAAAGATGCGGCTGATAATTTTTATCGTAGAGGAGCGGGTAAAGGGTTAAACGCTAAAATAGCTACGTTCAAAGCAAACAGGGCCGAGGCTCTTTCTAGATATGGTGAGATTCAAAAACAAGGCCATAGAAAATACTACGGTAGTCTGGAAGAGGAGGCTTTAAGACTGTACAAAGCTGACATGGCTTCTAAAGGTTTTGACGAGACTTCAGCGTATTATAATGAGGGGTTATCGGCTTTATACGCAGATGTGCAGAAAGAGCAGGATAGAGAGTGGGAAGAAGTAAAAAAAGAAGCTCAGTATTATTTAGCGCACCCTACTGCGCCTAAAGATATAGATGCTGCATTAGCTAAGTATAGTCCCTATGCTAAAAATCCTATGGATTGGCTCTACAAGACAGGTAAAAGGATAATTAAACGGCAATCACAGGCTGATTATGAGCAAGCAGCTTTGGATAAGTTGTCCACGCACTTAGGCTTGGACGATGCTACTATTGCTCAGGTAAAGGAATTGAATCAAACAGCATCAGATTATTTTTTCTCACCAGAGGTTATTAAATCTAACCCTATATTTCAAGATGAAGGATTTCTTGCTGCTCAACAGTCATTTAAAACCAATCAAGAATTTAGACAACGTATACTGACTAGTGGTAGCGGAGGAGAGAAAGCCCTGTATCTTTCATTACAGAAACAAACCGGTGAGCTACCGTCTCCAGAACAATTTCAGTACAGCGTAAATCAAGAGTTTTCAAAATTCTTATCAGCTACTAATTTTTCAGATAGTAAGACTTCGTTTAGAAACAGAGTAGTAACTGGTAGTTTGCCGCCTGTTTTAAAAGATCAAATTAAAAGCATGAATCCGAACGAACAAGCGGCAGAGCTAAACAAGATAGCTGATGGTGCTTATAGCACTGCTCGTCAACTTGTACAGGATAGGTATTTGAGACAGAGAAATACTATAAATTTATCTGATTTACAAAGTTTTCAATTTATTAACGAAGTTGAAAAGACGGCTGCGGCCTTGATCAACACTGCAACAGAGTTAGATGTTTTGAAAGAAGCTCTTCCTTTTGGCACTGATAAAGGCAGGATAACTTTTGGCACAGATTTAGAAGCCCAGATGGTAGATAATCCCAACTTGACTACACTAGGCGGTAAACAGTCTTCTGCTGAAAGCGGTGGGCAACGTGCTAAAGCTGTCCCGCCACAGCCAGTAGATTTAACAGATAGTGCAAATGATCGCGTTTTGGATTTTGTTAGAAATGAGTTTGATTCTATTCTCGGGTCAGATGCTTCTCCTGAAGAGCAGCTAGAAGCCTTTCAAGCCGTAGAAAAAAACGCAATGATTAATGTTGTTACTGCAAAGGGCCTTCCAGACGATACTGTAATAACATTCATATACCCAAAAGCTATGCAGCAACAGCTAGATTCTTTGGAGAACACTGGACTATCAATAGGAAGGAGAGGCTATAGGGGCTACAGAGGGCAAGATAGGAAAACTATTGAAGAACAGTTCAGAGAGGCTACAGAAGGAGTTCCTCAAGGAACAACTAGAACTAGAGGTCAATTTAGAGGACAATCAGAAGAAAACATATTTAGTCGTTTTCGCAGAGGAATGCAAGAGGCTGCTTTAGAAGAAAGAGAAAGAAAACTTGCAGGCCCTAGTGAGGAAGAACTTCAGAGAAGGAGAGACTATGAAAATAGATCTTCTTCTGAAGCTTTTGGTGACACTGAGATGGGAAGAGAGATGCCTCCTGAAGGTAAGGCTCGTGCTGCGTACAGGTCTAATCTTAGAGAGCCTTTCCAAAACATAGGAAGAGTAAGAAGTTTACTAGATAGTGATGATACTCCTGATTCTGAACCTTCTTCTTCAGTTTTAGCTGCTAGGCAGGCTTACGATGCTAACAGGAGAGAGCCTTTCCAAAACATAGATTCCCTTATGAATAGTGGTAACATTCAGGAAACAGCTAAAAGAGCATTGAATGCTATAGGAGTTCGAGTAGAGCCGAAGAGTCCTGAAAGAGTTGCTGAGATAATGCAGCAAAGAGCAGAGGCCATCAAGGCTTATGAGGCTGGTAAACCTCTATCTACAGAAGAGCCAGCTATTATAGATTCTATTATTGATTTCTTTATTCCGGGTGCAGAGGCATCTCCTATTATTGAAGAAGAGGCTGCAAGACCTCTTACTCAGATAGGCGCTATTGCTTCTAGACAGAAGCAGAAAGAGATAGATAGATGGGAAGGTAAAAAGACTATCGACGTTTCAGGCGTAGTCCGTGGTGGTAAGAAGATGACAATAAGTACTGAAGATCCTGTAGCGTTCATCAGAAATAGCGATCTTACACCTACCGAAAGTATTGCTTTGTATTACACAGCCTTGAAGCAACACTCAGATGAGCGTCCTAGTGCAAAGACTTACGCTATGAAGCCGTTGACTCAGGCGATGTTATGGACTTATGAGGCTATGCCTGAAGAGGTTAAGAACTTAGAAAAGGTATTTGCGACACGGCTTCAGTCTCAAGAGATGTCAGAAAATATTCAAGCTATAGTAGGTTCAGAAGATTCTCAGTCAGAAATCAATACATATTCTACTAGAGTTTCTAAGATGTCTAAGCCTGAGAAAGAAGCTGAGTTTAAACGACAATTACGTATAGCTAAAAAAGTACCCACAGAAACTGATGAAGATTTTGCAAGAAACGCTATTGAATACTTAAAGCTTGAAAGTATCTTTGGAGAAGATTCAAGTAGGAATGTAAGTTCTGGTGGTAGAAATGGTAAAGTCACTGTGAGTGATAAGGTTGATGAGTACTATACGAATATGCTTCAGTTTACTACGCCGGACTACGACAAGCAGACTCAACTGTACGCTGACTTGCTACTACAGTTAAAGTCTGATCCTCGTCCTCCTTCCCTATTAGCACAGAATTAAGGTATACATATGGCTGAAGTTCAAGAACCTGATTGGAGTAAAGTAGTTCTCAGTAGTTACGATCCTGAGGAAGTAACAACGCAGGAGAAGCTTGAGTATGGTGCAAGGGCTGAAACAACCTTCACAGGTAATCTGTTTAGGGGGCTTGAGGCAGGCTACGATACTTTAACTACACCTGATCTTACTTTCAAAGAAGCAGTATCTAATATTGAGTCTAAGAGACAAGCAGACTTATTTAGAGAGATGCCTCAGTTTTACGGAATAAAGCCTGAGCAAGAAGATGCCACTATAATTGGTGGTAGGTTTGCAACAGCTTTTGCAGACCCTATCACTTGGTTGGTTCCGTGGACTAAGATTGCTGCTGGCGGTAAAGCAGTGTCAGGTTTAGCAGGTGCAGGATTTGCAGTTGCTGACAGCGCCACAAGAGACTATTTACAAACAGGCGAAGTTTCTGGATTTAATGCAGGAGTGAATGCTACAGTAGGTTTTGGTGCTGGTGCTTTATCTGCAACTTTAGCCAGAAGATTTAGGTTCAATGATGACGATGTTAAACCTACAAGACTAGAAAGTACTCTAGAGCCTGATCAGCCTTTGTCAGCAGAAGAGCTTGGTGAAATTAAAAAAGCTGCTGCAAAAGCTGTTGATCCTGCTGTAGTTGAAAAGCATACAAGAGAAAGGCCCTTGATGGCAATCAATACTCAGCCTATCCAAGAGCTAAGTAAGGCTATCAGTAAGCTTAAAAAGAAAAGAAAAAAGGCTTCAAAGGAAGGTAAAGAACAGCTAGATGAAAAAATTGCAGAACTAGAAACAAAGCGTTCAGCAGAAAGAGAAAACTATTATAGGAATCAGTTAGAGCTTTCTCTGGATAAACAAGATATTAATGTTGCTATGATGGAGGATCTTAGCTCTCAAGGAAAACTCACTGACGGTATCCTATCAAAGATTGTTTACGAAACAACTAGACCTATTGTTGGCGGTATAGGTGGCTTTGCTCTTAGCGGTGTTGTAGGTGATGAAGATAGCGAGGGCCTTACTATGGGTCTTATGGGTGCAGGGGCCTCTATTGGCGTACTGCATAATAGATTTCTTAGGTCAGCTTTAACTTCTGTAGAAAAAGATACAGGTATTTTGCGTCTTAATGAAGCAGCAGGAAGAAATCTACAGACTTCTTGGAAGTATTTATCATCAGGTACACTATCTTCCCGACTAGATGCAATGGGTGGGTACGCTAAAATAGTGGGTAATATGTTGTTTCAGCGACAAAATGCACCTACTGATGCTGTAGAAGCAAGAGCCATACGTGAAGCAAGAAGGTTCAATACTACTGTAAATACCATTCTTGATGACTCCTTTGAAGACATCACTGTTCGTAAACTCGCTGGACAGATGATTAATAAATTCAGAGTAGAAGATATTAAAGTAGGCTACACCGGCATAAACGGAACATTAAAGCCTGTTACTGCTGAACAAATTGCAGAAGCCCGTAGAGTAGTCCCTCTACTTGAAAGCCATCAGGGTGCTTTAGCGTCTAGTATTCGTGAAGTAGGTATAGATTTTAAATCGTTATACCAGTACGGAATGGCTCAGGTTTATGATTTAGATTTTATTAGAAAGAATCAAGGGGACTTTGAACTTGCCGCTAGAGAAGCAATAAAGTTACAGTACCCTAAACTTTCTGGCTCTGCTCTTGACATAAAAGTAAAAGAATTCAAAGATACTATGTTGGGTGTTGAGCGTTACAGTGAAAGGACTAGGTATACTCCTGAGAATGTCTTTAACAAGGAGGGAGAGTTCATACCTCTTCTTGATCATTTTACTAAGCATAGAATGATAACAGACTTTGATGCCAGACAACTTCTAGCTGAAAGAGGCTTCATGCAGTTAGATGTTTCCGAGGTCATGTCTAGGTATTCAGATCGTGCCATAAAAGCCAGAGAGTTTGCCTCGTCTTTTGGGGCAAAGGGAGAGTTCTTGGGAGAGGTCTTTGAGAAGCTTAACGATAGCTTCCGAGGCGCTGGTAAAAACGAAGCGTTTGGTAATCAGTATAAAAAAGAAATATTGAACGCGATTGATGCTTATTGGGGGACATACGGAGCCGGTCAGACTAATAAGATTGGCGGTTCTCTTATGGCTACACTAACAACGGCAGCTAATACAACCTTCTTGACAAGGGTGTCTATCGCTTCTTTGGGTGATATGATTCAGCCGTTCCAGAATAGTGGATTTGCTGCGGCTACAAAGGCCCTTATGAAGAAAGCAGGGTCTAGTCCTTCTTTTTCTAAGCAGGTAAACTTTCAATACGACAACTCCTTTGAAAGGGAGTTTACTGCTTTGATGTCTCAGGGCGGTGATCCTTTAGATTCTTATCAATACGGCTTGAACTGGATAAATAAAAAGTTCTTTAAGGTTGTGCAGCTTGAAAGGATTACTAACGCTGCTCGTGGCTTTGCTTATGATACGGGAGTTGTTAGAGCTTTTACATTAGCTAATAAAAGAAACTTATCTAAGTCTAACAAGAAAGAAGCCTCTACTATGGGACTAACTTCTGAAGACATTGATGTACTAAAGCAGTTTAAAACGGCTCAACAAGCTTTTAACGATGACATAGGTAGAGATGTACTAGACCGTATAGGCCAGAAAGTAGCAGACAGGGACGCTATCTTACCTATGGTGGGTAATAGGCTTCTGTTCACTCAAAGTAAAAACCCATACATAAGATCCTTTGGTCAGTTCCTTTCGTGGGCACAAGCTAAGACTTCTCAGATTAACTCCTTGGTAGAGCGTGTGGAGAATGGTGATGGTGCTTTAGCTGCTAGGGCTTTAGGCTTAACGTCTATATACGGTGGAGTTCAATATTTAAGAGAACTTAGTAGTCCTTACTATGATTCTGAAGAAGACGCACGCTATTTAGACACGGCGGATACAGTTGATCTAGCTAAGAAATCATTACTTTTGTCAGGTAACTATGCCCCTTGGCAGGTTGACAAGCTTGTAAATACGGCTAATTCACTAGTAACTAAAGGTAAGCTTCTAGATGAGTCCACGCCTTCACTGTCTTATGCGTTAGATTTCGCGAGGGCTTTGTCTTCTATAACAGGTAATGTTTTGGCAGGTGATCCTGAAGGTATAGTGGTTGATGTAGCTGATGTTACTCCTTTTGGTAAGGAGATTTTAAACTACGGTGAGCGTTTAAATCTTATACCAGAGCTAGAAGACCGTCCTAACAAAGCGAAGGGTGGTGTTATCACTGACGTACCTAACGTACCTACAGAGCCTGACCAGCGCATCGACAAGATGACAGGGCTGCCCTATGATCAACAAGCTGGTACAGCTTTTGTGGACGAGGAAGACCCTCTACGTAGGCTAGGCTTCAAGGGTGGTGGTGAGGTAGATCCTCTGTCTCGTCTTGGGTTTGGCTTAGGCAGCTTAGTGGCTAGGCAGGCTAGTCGTGTTATGCGCAATGTAGACGAGGCTCCTACTGTACGTGCTTTAGACGAGGCTCCTGCCAAGACTGACAAGCAGTTAGAAGCAGACTTTGATGATCTTACAAAGGCGCTTGACAAGGGTAAGACACCTAAGATGTTTGAAGAGCCTATGGGTGAGGTTGCTGAACCTAAAAAATCTGAAGATTATCTAGCTGCCTTAAATATTTCTAAAGATGAAGTTGATGTTTGGAAGACACAAAATAAAGCAGACGATACGGCTTTAAGCAACGATCCTCAGAAGCAAATGCTTGCTAGGGAATTGGCTGATCAATCCAAGCCTATAGAACAGCGACGATCTAATTTTTTGAATTATCTAGAAGGTAAGGATGCTGAAGGCAATGTTGTAGGATCTCCTGTTGTGAAGGAGTGGGAGGTAGACTCTGTTGAGGACTTAATAAAGAACATGCCTAGTGATAGAGATGTTGCTATGTCGGTTGCAAGTAAGCAAGACAAAAATAAATTCATCATAGGCGTTAATGACGACTTAAAAACTGGTGATCTGCTTGCTTTTAGATTGGACATACCCGCGTATAGAAGGCATAACATATGGACACTGACGGCTCATAAGCCTGTTAAAGGTCTTACTTGGGACTCTAATAAAAAAGGAGCTTCTGAAGTTTTAGGCTACGGTAAAACAGGGAGACTGACTAATGTGGTGTTCTCAGGGGGTGATCCTGAAACTAACTTTAAAATAGCTTCAGGCGCAGGAGCTAAGACTCCGTTAGCTACTATGCAGGGTAACTGGGTTAATCACGATTCCTTTGAATTAGCTGAAGAAGCTCTAAGGCTGGTCAAAGATCCTAAGTCAGGATGGGTTCAGATAGGTTACAACCCTACTAATTTTGCTAATTTCTACAATAGAAAAACTTTAGAACCCATAACAGAGGCAGAAGATGTGATTCAGATAGGAGGATTTTTGATTGCTAAGAATCCCAAGACAGTAGATTTCAGTCCTGTGTTTACTACAACAAAACCAATGAAATTTAAAGACGGGAAAACTATTGAAGCTGGTACACAAATTCCTTTCTCTCAAGGAGGCAAGGTACTCAAGGCTTTGACAAGGAGTAAAGGTGTATAAGTATTTCACAGAAGAAGAACTGGAGTGTAAGCACTGCCAAGCCAAGGGTATAGACCCTATGTTCATGAAGAAGGTAGATGCCTTGCGTGAGAAGATGGGCTTTAGCTTTCCTGTCACCTCTGCATACCGCTGTAAAGACCACCCCATAGAGGCCCGTAAAGCCTCTCCGGGGGCACATGCGTCAGGTAGGGCCATAGACATAGGGGTATCCCATGAAAAGGCTTACAGGCTCGTACAGGGCGCTGTAGAGGCAGGCTTTAGTGGTATTGGTGTCAGTCAGAAGGGAGGTGTAAGGTTTATACACCTTGATGACCTTGAAGACTCTGAAGGCCGTCCAAGGCCACACATCTGGAGTTATTAATATGAGTATTGTAGCAAGCTTAGTAGGCCCTGTATCTGGATTACTAGATAAGTTTATTGAAGACAAGGATCAGAAGAATGCTCTGGCTCATGAGATTGCTACCATGTCTGAGAAACATGCACAGGAGTTAGCTAAGGGTCAGCTTGAGGTTAACAAAACTGAAGCAGCACACTCTAGTATCTTTGTAAGCGGCTGGAGGCCCTTCATTGGCTGGACATGTGGGCTGGGTATGTTTGGTAACTTCATTACAATTCCATTTTCTAACTTTGTACTGGCCCTAGTAGGCGTAGATATTGTTATACCTTTAGTTCCTTTAGAAACTATGATGCCAGTACTTATGGGTATGCTAGGTTTGGGTGCCATGAGGAGCTACGAGAAGACCCGGAAATGATTATTGAGAGCGTGGCAGCGGCCTCTGCAATCTTAACATCTATTAACGGTTTAATTAAACAAGCTAATGAGACTGGGGCAGGGATGCAACAACTCATGGGTACTATATCAGACTTTGGAGAAGCTTTAACAAACTTTGAAATAGATCGTAAGTCTAGTACCTTTAAACCCCTTAGCCAGAGTGAGATACTGAAGCTCACCATGCTAAAGAAATCCTATGAGAGATACTGGAAGGATGTGCATGACCTACTGTTAGTGGCAGATCCAGAGATGCTAGAGTCTTTTAAAGAGGCTAAAGCAGAACAGGAGCAGCAACGTCAAAGACACATGGCTATGTTAGCTAAGAAGAAAAAAGAAAGAGATCTTTTAATTCATCAATTGACTGTGGGTGCTACAGTGTTAGTGATCGGAGGGGCACTGGCTGTAGGAGCCGTAATGTTAATTATAAAAATACTTACTTAATGGAGTTAGAATGCCAGCTAAAAAGAAAACTAAATCTAAAGTAAACGAGGCCGGTAACTATACCAAGCCTGCAATGCGTAAGCGTTTATTCAATAAGATCAAGGCAGGTACTAAGGGTGGTAAAGCTGGGCAGTGGTCAGCACGTAAAGCTCAGATGCTTGCTAAGGAATACAAAGCAGCGGGTGGTGGGTATAAGTAATGGCACTCAAAAAGTCACAGAAATCCCTCAAGAAGTGGACTAAAGAGAAATGGGGAACCAAGTCAGGTAAACCCTCAACACAAGGAAAGAAAGCAACAGGTGAAAGGTATCTCCCGAAGAAGGCTAGAGAGGCTTTATCAGACAAGGAGTACGCTGCCACTTCCAAAAAGAAACGTGAAGACACGAAGAAAGGAAAGCAGCACTCAAAGCAACCCAAAAAGATAGCTAAGAAAACAGCGAGGCATCGTAAATGATGGATAGAGAAGAGTACAAGAAGGGTGGTAAGGCTAAGAAGAAAGACCCACGGTTAGCTCGTGCAGGTGTTAGCGGCTATAACAAGCCTAAGAGAACTCCTAATCACCCCAAGAAGTCACATGTTGTAGTGGCTAAAGAAGGGGATAAGGTTAAGACTATTCGATTTGGTGAGCAAGGTGCTAAGACGGCAGGTAAGCCAAAGGCAGGAGAGTCTGAAAGGATGAAGAAGAAACGTGCAAGCTTTAAGGCTCGTCACGCTAAGAACATTAAGAAGGGTAAGATGAGTGCGGCATATTGGGCTAATAAGGCCAAATGGTAGGGCCTGTATCACCTGTATCAAACATGCTACTGAGTAGTTATGTCAATACAGAAACGCGCACTTCTGTTATTAATACTGGTGGGGATACTGGTAGAATTGATAATACTGTTTTCAGGACTGTGTACTACCAGTATGATCATGGGACAATAAGTGTACGTAATGTATCCTCATCGTCCCAGACCATCAATCTTTTAGTTTAAAGCTTCTAACTCCTTTTCAAGATGTTCATGAAGTGAACCAACTTTACTGTCTACCTCACTCAATATCTTTTTAAATAGAGGTATATCATCACTATCAAATACAGTGCCTAGTTTTTCAACTGGCAGTCTACTGTATTCACTCATGACCTGACCTCTAGAGTTTACAAATACTTTGAAGCTTATGATGTTGCCCTCCATACTATGCGACCTTGTTGAAGGTAACTTTACCAACATCACCACGTAAGCCAGCCTTCATGTAGGTAGTTGCACGGCCTTCAAAGAAGTTCTGATGCTCTACACCTAACACATCGTCAAGCCAGTTTAGTGGGTTGTCCTTCACCTCGTAGTTGGGCTTCAATCCTAGCTGTAATAAGCGGCGGTCAGCAATGTACCTGATGTACTCTTGCATCTCAGACTTAGTCAGGCCCGGTATATCACCCTGCTCAAACACCAAGTCCAAGAACCTATCCTCTAGGTCAACCATCTCACGACA
>Ga0181400_1000717_pt1 | contig 14304 bp, 21 predicted proteins | sample 23SPOviralmetaG_FD_130129 | JGI IMG/M metagenome (GOLD analysis project Ga0181400, IMG submission 130129) | Marine viral communities from the oligotrophic San Pedro Time Series (SPOT) site, San Pedro Channel, CA, USA - 23 SPOT_SRF_2011-06-22 | ecosystem: Environmental > Aquatic > Marine > Strait...
AATGAGTATCAGCAATTAAGATGTGAATAACCAATGGGAGGAGCAATCCTCCCTCTGTCGATAGGTGTGTGCCTATCCTGATGAGTCCGAAAGGACGAAACAGAATTATTAATTAAACAATAAACAATTATGAGATATCCACCTTATGAAACAAACCCATTCGTAGATGTATGGGACAATTCAGTATCAGATACTGCCCACGAAATCAGCAAAGATTTAATGGAAATGATAGAAGAAAAAGTAAGAGAACACGTTGAGGAGTATTTCGATATTCCTCCACAGTGGAGAGATGAAGTCAAAGAACACGAAGATGACTTCATTGAAGATGTAATAACTGAAGTAATGAGTAAAATTAAAAAAGATGATGATAAGAGAATCACAAGCTGAAGATTTAGCTCTAATAACATGTGTTATTATTAAAGAAGAGTTAATTGGTGGCACGGTATGGCAAGACTTTACAATTGCCTATGAACTTGCTAAAGAATTTCAAAAGGTATATCCCGCTGACCATGATTGGCAAGACGAGGATGTTGATTTTGAATCCGCCATTGTAATGTTTGTTAAAATACATAGAGTCAATGCGTTACAAAATAAATTTGGAAATTATAAACAAAGTTATTAACTTGCAAACAAAATAGGGGAAGCCGAAAACCTTACAGAGTAGGCGTATTTAAATTTTAATATAATGAAAACAAAACGAAAAATGAAAAGAAACGTTAAGTACTATCACACCAGACTGTCACAAGACAAGATACATTTTATTAAGAATCTTGGAACCAATGATACGGCAAAGATTTCTAGAGAATTTGAAAAGAAATATGGAGCCCCTCTTAGAGAGTCAACAATTATTAATACGCTCAAAAGAAAGGTTGCTAAGGTTGAGAACAACAATAGCAATCAAACAAAAAGAGTGGAGATTGTTGCAAAATACGATGGTATGGAGTACAAATTGAAGCACTTTTCTAACAAATTAATCATTGATATGGTTTTACAAAACCTAAATAATGATTAACGTTGTTAATCTTGACACGGGCATATCCGTCATTTCTGTAAAAGGAAGTGACGGAAAAGTCCACATCAAAGTATTAGACAAAAACAAGACTTATAAGTTTAATGTTTGGTGGTCAAAAACCAAAGATTCACTATCATCAATAGGTATCAAAACGATTTAAAATGGAAAGAACAAAAGATTTATTGCCAGAAAACTGGTACGAACATCAAGAGCAAATGAACCTTCATTGGATGGAAGAAGAATATTTTGGTAAATTAGCCGAGCAAAACAGAAAGAAAAATCCATATGATAAATTTCAAAAGCAAGAAAAGAAAGCACATATCAAAGGTCAGAGACCACATGATATCGCTACACAACAAAGCAGTAAAACTAAACAACGGATGCCACCTATTGAATGAGGAGGAGTTTGAGGAGCTTAGTAAAAAGCTCAAATCTATTTCATTAAGGAAATATCAACTAAGAAAGTATTTAAATCTATTATTATTTTAACTCATGCAGAAAACATTTAAAGAAACACAAGGCGAGTGGGCTTTAGAGAAATACAAAGCCCTTAGAACGCAGCACAAGGGCTTGAAAAGCCTTTACGAGAAAACCAAGCTAAGATGTAATAAACTTCAAGCACAAACATCTTATGACGAAAACATAATAAAAAAATATCTGGAAATCATCGAGGGCTACAAAGAGACGGTTCAAAACTTAATTAAAGAGATAGACAAGGTAAATGAAAGAGTCTAGAGAATATATGCTACACGTTCTGTGGAGGACAATGAATCCAATTGATAAAATCGTTTTTATAGATAAAACAGAACAATATTTTCTTCCTAGACTAAAGTTTGAAAAGTCTAAAGGTGGTGATCTAGAGATTTATTCTACAACATCAGATATTTATTACCCTATAGAAGAGTCGCTTGTGGCTTTTGCATACGAAAACACCTTGAGGGCTCTTTCAGACTCACTGTGTTATTCTAATGAGGTAGATAAGACAGAGAGCCTTTGTCTTAAGAAGGACTTGGTTCCTGAACACGTCTTGTTGAAACATCAACAGAGGCTAGAATTATTTAAATCAAAAACAAATATACACGTAAATCAAATCAAAGAAAATTATGGCAACAAACAGAGAGAAGATAGCGAAGCTATACAAGAAGTATGACCTCACCCCAGATGAGGTATTTAAACACCAACACTACACGATTATAACTCGTGCAGGCATCGATAAGATACAAGGTGTAGAGAAAATCAATATACATTTCGATGTTATTGAATGTAAACCAGAGTTTGCAGTTGTGAAGGCGAATGCTGAAAAGCAAGACACCACAATACAGACCTTTGGTTCTGCCCTCAAGGGAGACTATAAGAGTGGTAACTGTAACACATGGTATGTTATGGAGATGGCAGAGAAACGAGCAATGTCTCGTGCTGTATTAAAGCTAACAGGATTCTATGAACTAGGAGTTTTTGGGGAAGATGAATCTGAGGACTTTAAAAGAAAATAGCCATGAGATATAATCAAAACGAAAAGAAAGCTTTCGAAAAGGGCTACAGAATAACTGATGAAGGAAAAGTAACTGGGCTGAAGGGTGAGACGGTTGGTTTTACGCAAACAAACGGATACCCTACTTTTAAAATTAGGGGTGTTGAAAATAAAAACCTTAACGTGTCTTCACACAGACTACAAGCGTATCAAAAATACGGTGAAAAAATATATGAAGACGGCATTGTTGTAAGGCACTTAGATGGTGATAAACATAACAACTCAAAGGATAATGTAAGCATAGGAACCTACAGCGACAACTACATGGATCAACCAGAACACATTAGGGTTTCTAGGGCTAAACACGCATCAAGTTTTATTAGAAAATATGATAAAGAGGAGGTGAGAAAATATCATGAGGAACATGGTTCGTATTCAAAAACTATGGAAAAATTTAGCATTTCAAGTAAAGGAACTCTACACCACATATTAAATAAATAAAGATATGAGCAAAATTTCATTTGATAAATACTTATTTAGGTGCTCATCTTTAGGGAAGCTGATGACTTACCCCAACAAGGATACGTTGTCGGCTGGACCAAAGACGTTCTTAGGTCAAATATTTAAAGAGGAGCTCTTCGGTAAGACTGGAGAAATAAAGTCAAAATATTTAGATAAAGGACTGTTGGTGGAGGAAGAATCAATAAATCTTTACAACACCGTCCATAAGACAAGCTACTCAAAGAATTCTAAAAGATACGACAATAAGCACATAACAGGAGAGCCTGATATATTTTCTGATGTTCTTATAGACATTAAATCTTCATGGGACCACAACACTTTTCCGCTTACTAGCGAAAATATTCCTAATAAAGATTATTATTGGCAACTTCAAGGTTATATGGATCTTACAAATAAAGATACGTCTAAGCTAGTATATTGCCTTGTGGACACCCCCGATGAAATAATTCATCACGAAATTAAAGTTATAACCTCTAAGTTGGGCGTCATTGATATTCCAGAGGATCTAGAAAATGATATATGGGATGGTCTTAAGTTTGCTAAAATAGATGCTAAGCTAAGAATAAAAGAATTTGTGGTTGAAAGAAACCAAGAAGACATAGATGCAATCTATAAACGAGTTGAGTTGGCACGAGGCTACCTTGACGATTTAAATCAATTATTAAATTAAAAAATGGAAATTACAGGTAAAATTAAAGTTATTAATGAGACAAAAAGTTACGGAGACAAAGGATTTCGTAAGAGAGAGGTTGTAATAACAACTGAAGGAAACTACCCACAACCTATATTGGTTGAATTTGTTCAAGACAAATGTGATATCATTAATGGATACAGCGTTGGTGATGACGTCAAAATTGGCATTAATTTAAAAGGTAGAGAGTGGGTCAGTCCGCAAAAAGAAACTAAATATTTTAATTCTGTTGAGGGCTGGAGGATTGAAAAGTCTGATGGAGAAGGAAACCAGTCTACTCAACAAACAAAATCAGCTGAACCACAAGCTGTAACACAAGACGACTTGCCTTTCTAGTTTGGTTTAGTATATAACACTTGGCAACTAAGGGGGGCATTGCAAGTCTGTCCTCCTGTCAAGTAAATTAAAATAAAATTTAATGATTAAATATAAAGTAGAAGAGACAAGAAAAATTGAAATTCTTATTGATTTAGTAACCAATCAAACAGGTGTAGACATATTAAGAATTCCAAAAAAAAGATACAGAAGCCTAACAGACTCAAGAGCAATCTTTATGTATCTAGCTAGGAAAAACACAAAATATTCTTTAGCAGATATTGGTCTTGTTTTTAAAACATCAGATTATAGAGGAAAAGATCACGCTACTGTGCTACACCAGTTTAAGAAAATAAAAAACTTTTTAGATGTTAAAGACCCTCAAGTAGTTAATTTAATAGCAAAATGTGATAAGCTTTTTGAACAAAAGTGTATTGATGAATCAATAAAAATAGAAGGCGAAAAAAAACTCGCTAGGAATTTGGTAAAAACAGAAATTAAATACAGGGCATATTGTCTTCACTCAAGAATAACTATGAGAGGAAAGCTTAATGATAGGATTTATGCTTGATTCTTTCATAACTCTAAATAGAAGGATTTTGGAGTGGGAGTGGTATACGGACTCAAACACCATGAGACTATTTATACACTGCCTTCTGAAGGCTAATTGGAAAGATAAAGAGTGGAAAGGAACTCTTATTAGAAGAGGGACATTTATTACTTCACAACAAGGTCTTGCCGACCAGCTTGGTTTATCTAGAAAACAAATCCAACTATCTCTTGAAAAACTTATTGAAACTAAGGAGATTGAAAAAGAGGGGAACAACAAATATACCCTCGTAACTGTTGTTAAATATGATGATTACCAAAAAAATTCATACGAAGAGGGACAACAAAAGAACAACAAAAGCACATCAAAAGAACAACAAAAGCACACAACTAATAATAATAACAACTATAACAATGAAAACAATAATATAGTAATAAGGGGTTTTGAGGAAAATTTTGAAATAGCAATATCAAACGATCAATATATTACGGCAATAACATCAAATTTAAAAATATCAAAAGAACGCCTTATGGAATTATATAAAGAATTTCATGAGCATTTAAAAAGAACTCAAGATACTGTAAAGACTCAGCATATGTATGTTTCTCATTTCAGAAACTGGTATTTAAAAAAATATAATATAAATCACAATACAGGAAAACCAAAACTTAAATACAAAAACTCATTATGAGAATAATAGAATGGAATCAAATAGAACTTAAAGGCAAGTCAACTGGTCAGATTAAAACAATTTGCCCCGCATGCTCACCCGATAGAAGAAATAAAAAAGACAGGTGTTTGAGCGTGAATGTCGCTAAAGGCGTTGCCAAATGTCATCACTGTGAGGCAATATCTATTAGAGATGACAGACCTTTGGTTCAAGACAAAGTCTATAAGGTTCCTGAGCAAAATTGGGTTAATTATACAAGCCTATCAGACAATATGGTTAAGTTCTGCGAATCAAGAGGAATTTTTCAAAGCACACTTAAAGACCTTAATGTGACAGAAGAAATTTATTATCAACCACAAGCAAGAAAAAATTTAAATAATATAGTTTTTAATTACTTTGAAGGAGATGCACTTGTAAATAAAAAATACAGATCGGGGGGAAAGCACTTCACTCAAACAGCAGAAACGAAGCCAATATTCTACAACATTAACTCTGCTGTTGGTCAAGACGAGGTTTTTATAGTTGAGGGTGAGTTCGATGTACTCGCTATGCATCAGTGTGGTTTTAAAAATACAATTAGCATCCCTAATGGCGCAAATGATAATGATGACTTCTGGATTAACTGCGAAAAATATCTTCAAGATGTAAGTAAATTCTATATAGCAACCGACAACGATGATAAAGGAGAGATTGTTGCTGAGAAGATTGCACAAAGGCTTGGAAGGTATCGATGTGTCAGAGTTTTATTTAAAGAAAAAGATGCTAATGGAGATTTACTAAAAGGAGGAGAGGATTTAGTCAAAGAATCTATAATAAACGGTAAAAGGTACCCAGCTTCTGGGACATTTACTGTGGAGGACCTTGCTGGAGGTATACATGATTTATACAACAACGGATTGCCAGAAACACTTTATCCAAAGCATAAATGCTTCGGTGATCTCAAGAAAGTCTTCACGGTGATGAGGGGTCACTTGGTTGTGTCTACAGGTATACCTTCTCATGGTAAATCAAATTTTACTGAATGGTATGTTATGAATCTGATCAAGGATTATAACTTGAAAGCTTCGTTTTTCTCTCCAGAACACAGCCCTATGGCACTCCATCAAACCACTTTTATTGAAAAGTTCTACGGAACAAACTTTTTCCAAGACAATCCTGGTAGACCAAGAGTCACAAAAAACCAAATAGATAGATACGTAGAGTGGGCAAATGAAAAAATATATATAACCGCACCCGATAAAGGGGAGATGCCAAATTGGTCTTGGATTTTAGAAAAGTTTAAAGAACAAATGTTTATATATGGAGTCGATATGTTTGTTATCGACGCCTTTAACAAGGTAGAGTTTGATAAATCTAGCGACTCAGAGTTATCAAAAATAAAGCGTGTCTTGACTAAGCTAACGATGTTTGCTCAAATGAATAACGTAATAATATTCTTAGTAGTTCATCCCACAAAAATGAGAAAGAAAGACAATGGTGATTATGAAATGCCAACCCTATATGATTGTTCGGGTTCAGCTGATTTTAGAAACCAAACTCACGATGGATTTACTGTTTATCGGCATTTTGAAGAGGACCAAAGTATCAGTATAGACAAAAACGACGTTGATTTTGTGGTTCAGAAAGTTAAAATGAAGTTTCAAGGCGAAATGAATGGCTTAGAAAGATTTAGGTTTGATGTGGTTTCTGGAAGGTATTACTCGAAGGACCAAAGCCCTCCAACATTTGTTTTTGATAAAGAAAACGAAACCTTGCCAAATCAACAGCCCGAAGATGCTTTTGGACTGCAACAAGAAAACTTACCTTTTTAATTATGATTTTTTATCCAAATCAAATACATCAAAATGCTATGGCTTTTTGTTTATCTAATGGTGTAACTATAATACCAGAACTGTTGAAGAAAAACAAAATCAGATTAAACGTCCGAGTTGAGGCGAATGGAATGATTAAAAACATAGTTTCTCCAAAAACATATACCAACGATGAGCTGTGGCAGCCTATTTATGAGATATACTTAGCTTATTTTAAAAAAATGGCTGATGAGGAGATAATTAAAAAAGCAAGCTCTAAACACCTGAGTTTCATATAAATTAACTAACTTTGATGTTATGACAACAAAAACACTATTTCAAAGAGAATATGATAAAATAAAGCAAGAAAGTTTTAACATATGTAATTTAGACGTTTCTGCGTTTTGTGAAAAGGTAACTGGGTACGTTAGTAAAGGCGAAAAAGAAAAAATGGATGCGCTTTTAGAGCTTGATACTCTGCTTTACACTAGAATGGGCATTGACTCAAGTTTAACAGAAAAAAGAGAAACAAAAAAGAAATCAAGAATAATATATAGAGCTATAAAATCATTCAACAAAAGAGTTGGTGATTCGTTTCTACAGCACATGGATCCAGATGTATGACACAAAGGTTTAGGTTTTTGGAAAAGTTAAGACTAGCCCTACATAGCAACGTAGATAAAATAATTGACTCCATAAACCAGCCTAATAAGGATGAAACCAAAAGCTCAATAGGTTCTTTAAAAGTAAATCTTGACAAGCTTCAAAATCAAATTAAAGACGATGATTGATAGAAACGAAGAAATAAAATCTTTGGCTGAAAAATATTTTAAGGATGGGCACAGAAGCCCATCTGAGATAGCAAAGTATATACATCAAGACCTAGAGATAAACCCTGAAGAAAAAACAGTAGAATCTACTAGGCGATATGTATCAAGTCATTTACAAAAGATCACAAGAAGCCAAGAGCAACCAGCTTTAGCTAGTGCTTGTGAGGAGAGGGGTATTGACATTAGTAGTGTAGGTATAGCGTGGTCAAAAGATAAGAAATGGTCAATACAGTTTAAACCAAACAAAGACAGCGGTCCTACTTTTGAACAGTTGCTTGAAGACCACATTGATGCTGTCAAAAATCACACGTTTAGTTATGAATACATTGAGAGAGCAAACACTACTGATGGCTGCTTACTTGTTATTGATCCTGCTGATGTACATATTGGGAAATTAGCGTCTTCATTTGAGACAGGAGAGGATTACAATTGCCAAATAGCAGTACAGCGAGTTAAGTCTGGGGTTGAAGGGATATTGAAAAAAGCATCTGGATTTACTATAGATAAAATTGTTTTTGTGGCAGGTAACGATATATTACACATAGACACTCCTAAGAGAACCACCACGAGCGGAACTCCACAAGACACAGATGGAATGTGGTATAATAATTTTTTAATTGCTAAAAAGCTTTATATCGACGTTTTGGATACATTAATTCAAGTCGCTGATGTGCATTTCATGTTTAATCCATCTAACCATGATTATCAAAGCGGATTTTTTTTAGCGGATTCAATTAGCTCTTGGTATAATAAATGTGAAAACATTACCTTTGACACCTCAATAGCTCACAGAAAATATTATCAATATCATAACAACCTTATTGGAACAACGCACGGAGACGGAGCAAAGATGCAAGACTTACCTCTGCTCATGGCTCAAGAGGCGAGGGAGGAATGGTCTTCAGCAAAAAACAGATACGTTTATATACACCACATACATCATAAGATGTCAAAAGATTTTATTGGCGTTACTGTTGAGGCTCTTAGATCACCTTCTGGAACAGACGGCTGGCACCACAGAAACGGCTATCAACATGCGCCTAAAGCCGTTGAAGGATTTATTCATTCAAAAGAGCACGGGCAGATGGCAAGACTAACACATTTATTTTAATGACACCCCACGACATAGCTAGATCTATTTCGGTTGTTGTTGCTATAGCCTTGTGGGTTTACTTTTTTTATGGCTCAAGAAATGGATTCAAGTAGACAAAGTAGAATATGCGATTGCTGGCTTGATGTAGGTCAGTGTGAATGTAAAATTACAAATAAAGAAAATGAAGGAAAGCGAGTTAATTCAAATAAAAAATCAAGTAAAAAACGTAGTGGGGATGCAACAAGCAATCTTAAGTCAACTACAGAACCTGAAAGACCTCTCGATTGGGACGCTAGAGACCTTAAAACGCATGGATGGGTACCAAAAAGCAGTAGATCAACTGAAGGAAGATATACAGGCAGATTCTGGGAAGAAGAAGAATGAAATCATAAAGTAAATAAAAGCCTTGAGGTTAAAATCAGAAAAAATAGTTTTTAATAAACCTCTTGAGTTGTCGGATGCAGTAAAGGCATTATCCGCCTTAAAAGAGATAGTTGATGTATCTGAAATTAAGGATAATTATTTATATGTTTTTGTTAAAGAAAACCATGACTTGTACATTGAAACAATACCTGATATTGAAGTTTTATGGATAGCTGATAGGCTGGGTGTTAGTGACAGGCAAGCTGTAGTGTGTCTAATGGAATATCCTAGTTTTTGGGATTCCTTAAAAGACTTGCTTTATTTATGTAAAATAAACAACTTTAAAAGATATAGTGTGTTCACTAAAAATGATCTCATGGGAACTGGGAACAGGACATGGGAAGAGTATATAGGGGAAAGCGAAGAAGACGCTAGAGAGTTTTATGAGCACATTTTATTGGTTGACGATATTGTATCTATAATTAAAATGGACGATGAGGAAGAGGAGGAATACTAAAAGAAGACAGATAACAAGGTCCACAAAAGTTAAAGAAGATGGCATTGAGTTTGCTTCTAAGCTAGAGCTCTATATGTACAAGGCTCTGAAGAAAGCAAAGATCAAGAATAAATATGAAGGTAAGACGTTCACTATCATCAACAGCTGTGACTTTCCTATGGCATCCTATGAGAAGACTAAGTCAAAGAAAATACTACACGACAGAGGCAACAAGAAGCTACTCGGGATTAAGTATACTCCAGACTTTATAGATACTCAAGACCCACCAAGATTTATAATAGAAACTAAAGGAAATCCAAACGAAGCTTTTCCTATACGCTGGAAGCTCTTTAAAATGCATTTAGTGAACGAGGGCATACAAACAAACCTATTTATGCCTCGCAATCAAAAAGATTGTGATGAAACTGTTGAAATTCTAAAAAATATATTGTAAATACTTTTAATTACTCATTTGAGTTGGAATGTACTCGTAATCATCCCAATCTGTAAAAATATACATTATATCTCTTTTATTGAAGTTAGAATTTTTTAATTGTTTTTTAAGATTATATTCATCCGCACCAAGCCTAAGCGCAGCACTTGTATCTTCTTGCAGGTTTTTAATCATTTGTTTGTAACTGGTATTTATTTGATCGTATGCAACCGATAGATCTTCTTCTGTGCTTTCTTCGTTATACCTAACTCTATTATAGGTTGATTTGTACTGATCTTTTTCTTTTTTATAACCATATGTTTTATAGCCATATTGTTCTTCTATATCAACGTCTACAGGTTTGAATCCAGTAAAACCTCTTAATTCTTTTAAAGCTCTATCTCCTCCCTCTTTTATTGCAGCATTTCCAATTCTTCTTACAGATGATATCGTTCCAGGCTCCATAAGCTTATAAAACTCAGTCATTATTTTTTCCATTTTTTCTTCTGTAGATAATCTTTCACTTTGAGCTATTTTTGACGCTTCCGTGCCAAAGCCAAATATAAGATCTTTTCCAAAAAATGGTTTTCCTAAAGCTGTTAATTTTTCTATTACAGAAGGAAATATATCTTTTTCATCCCTACCTGCAACAACAAGCTCAGACATAAAGGCGTGTGGATCGTTGGCGGTAAAATCTGTGTATGTGTATTTACCAGGTTCTTTTGATGACATTGAAATTATAGAGTTTTTAGACCACTCAGGTAAAAATCTTTTTAAATCATTATACTCTTGACTTTCGTCTCCATCTCCACCAGTAATAAAAGATCTTACAGCCATAGCGAATTGTGATGCTATAGCTAATTTTACGCTAGTATAAAGTCCAGCAGCCATGAGTCTTTTAGCTCCTAGTGTTGCTATCTTAGGGTTTTTGCTTTTTCCCTCTCTTATAGCTAATAGGTACGTATTAACCGCTGTTCTTATAGATTCCGCCTTAAAAGATACAAACGCACCTAAAAGAGGGAATCTACCTAGTTTTTTTATTAGCGGAGGCACTCTATCATAAGTAGGGTAGGTATTTTTTACAATTTCTGCAACTACCTTGTCTACTTTTTTAGACTGATCTTCAGTTAGCTGAGACTTATCTTTTTCAAACAACGCATCAGCATATCTTGATTTTTCTATTTCATACGCAACTACTTTAAAAAAATCATCTTCCGTTTGATAAGCATCATTTAAAAAATCAACTAATCTTTTACTAGCCTTACCTGTTTTTGATGCTTTAAATAAAGATTGAATATATTTTAAATTATTTGCCAATCCCTCTTTGTTTTTTGCTACACTCCTAGCTTGATCTGTTAAAGATTTTTCATATGCTTCCTCAAAAGATTTATCAGTAAAAGCCGTCCTAATATCCCCTAGAGTAGCACTTTGCTTGACAATACCCAATGCTACTAAATTATCAAAGTATTTTTTTTGCTGATCATTTGTCATTCCAGTAAATTCTGCCCACACATTTTGACCCGCTTTAAAAAATTCTTTTGGATTTAAATGACCGTTCATCATAACAAATCCATGATTTCCTATTATGTTTTTTACGTGTGTAGCTACACTACCTACTGTTTTTAACCACTTAATTGTTCCATTAACCTTAACAAATGTATCCATCCAGTCTGGCATAGAATTAGGTTTCTTAAAGGTCTCAGCTATCTCTGGAGTGGTCCAAAGACCAGCCAATTCTGGATAAGACTCATTTCCTTCTTTAGCTATTTGCTTAGTGTTCTTGTCAGTCCTATTTTTTGTAAAGAAAGTATTTTCTCCAGCTTCTGCTATTTTCCTCTGGTATTGATAATTAAAAAGTAATTGAGCTTGTTTTAAAATTGTGTTTTGATAATTTTCTAATGGATTTTCTACCTCACCCATTAAAGCCCTAATCTCTGGCGGAATGTCTTTCCTTCTTCTAAGTATATCTTTGCTTATCTTCCCATCTTTTCCTGCTACAATAAATTTATTTTCCTCAGCTTTATCTAATATTTCGTTTATCTTCTGCTCTATTTCTTGCTCAGAAATACTCTTATTATTTTTAATTGCTTCTCTTCTAAAAAACTTTCTTGCATTTTCTTTAACCTCGTCCGAGACTAATCTTGACCAGTTAGGGTCGCTAAATATTCTATAGCTTCTATTTACGTAGCTTCCTATGTTTTTCAATATTGAATTAAGACCTTCTTCTCTTGATTTGGAAATTTCATTTGATGAGTCGTAATAGCCGCTTTCCATTAGCATATTCGAAAGACCATCTATTTCTGACCTCATTCTTGCTACAACAGCAGCCATTTCCAAAGGAAGAGAGCTGTCTACAGACTTCTTTTTACCCTTCAAAACAAGATCAAAGTCTTGCATAACTGAATCTCTTTTGTCTTTAGGAGCTGTTTTTAAAATCCTCCTGACGTCTTTAAAGGTTCTATTTATTTTAGTCACATACTGCCTAACAAGCGAGTTTCTTTTTTCCCTCTGTCTGTAAATAATATCAGGAATCAGTCCTTTTGCACTAAAGTGCTTCAAGCGTTTTTTCTTGACAAAGCTCTGAACGTCTTTAAAGGCTTTTAATATATTGTTTACAAATAAAGCAACGCCAATTTCATTTACAGTGTCATCAGAGTCAGTCTTCTTTTCCTCTGCAGCTGCAGTTTGTTCCTCTACTTTTTGTTCTGCCTCAAGGTCTTGTTGATCTTCAGTTCTTTCTTGAGTAAGTTCTTGAGGCTCTAATGGAGCTTTTAATTTAGAAGGGTCTTGGTTAGCAACTTTATTTATCTGATCATCTGTTCCTAGTAAGCCCGTTACCTCTATAAATCTATTTCTTAGGTTTTTGGTTTTTTCCGATTGCTTTGGTAAAGTGTTTGACTTATACCTATCATCTATCATTATCTCGTATAAATCTTGCTCTGTAACCTCTATTCCTGTAGCGTCAGAGACTTCTTGTGCTATTACATCTAAAGACCTTCCTTTTACACCTTTTCTTCCTTTTAAGTATCCTAAAACCGATTTTCTTTCGTCCTTAGATTTAGATATCTCATCAAAGCTTTTTCCTGAAACCTTGTAATTTCCCACAAAAGCCTCTACAACAGGGTCAAACATTTGCCCTTCTTCTTTGTTTTTTTCATACTCTTGAGCTATTTCTTGAGGGTTTTCACTTTTTTCTGCAACCAACTCAGATTGCTCTGCTTCAGATATTTCTGTAGGAGCTCCGTCAAAAGCAGATTTTCCAGTAGTATAATCCTTTTGTTCTATTAATTCATCTTGAGATTTTTTGGTAGTTCTACGTGGGCGCTCTTTGCCTGATTTTTTTTCAAAGGCTCCTAAAAATTTACCTGACTCGTCTGTTCTTACTTCTGTCTCTCTGCTAATATCGTAAACAAGACTTGAGTCTTTTGTTTCCTCTGTAGTTGTGCCCGCAGTATCTTCTACGGTTTCTTCCGTAGTTTTTTTAGATTTTTCGGCTATTTCAGCATCTAATTCTTTTATTCTTTGTTTCGCAGATACTGATTTTTTGTTTTCTAGTTTTTTTCTTTCTATCTCAAGATCTATTACTTCCTCTCTATTTGCGTCTGGAATGCCGTCAGGAAGTTGTTCTGAAACATTGTGTCTTTCTTTTTTATCATTCAGCTTAGTGTTTAAGAAATTATCATCGTTAATTTCTATATTTATTTTTGTTAATTCTTCTGGAGTAGATGTGTTTATTACTCTTTCAGCAGTTCCTTTTGGCACATTCTCCCCATTAATCTTGAAAGAGGGTTTAGAGTCTTTTGTTGCTCTAAGGATACCTATAGGACCCGTGATCACCCCCTTTGGAGCTCCACCTATCGCCTCAAATCCTATTTCTGTTGCATCCATTTCTTGACCAACAGCTAACCTAGCTAACGCTTCCCCTGTTCCGCCACCTACGCCTTCAACAATTCCAGAGGAAGTAACCTGAGCTGTTGCTTTTGCAGCTTTACCAAGCTTTGTACTTGCTTTTCCTATTGTTTTACCTGCTGCTTGAGCAGCTTTACCAGCAATACCTGCGCTCATGGC
>Ga0181400_1000723_pt1 | contig 14265 bp, 15 predicted proteins | sample 23SPOviralmetaG_FD_130129 | JGI IMG/M metagenome (GOLD analysis project Ga0181400, IMG submission 130129) | Marine viral communities from the oligotrophic San Pedro Time Series (SPOT) site, San Pedro Channel, CA, USA - 23 SPOT_SRF_2011-06-22 | ecosystem: Environmental > Aquatic > Marine > Strait...
CATAAGCGTCCCAGCCTTGCTTGTCTGAATGGACGTTAGTTTCAACGTGTGAGAAGGTAGGGATTCTTCGGAAGTCAAAAGCAGTCATGCTATTGAATGAGAGATGGAAGGCGTTGAGTTGAGTTGATAGTGCTTTCATGATGTAGTGCTTTTCGTTGGTGATATTTTACAGTAATTTTAGTGACCTTGCAAGATGTTTCTACGCTTATTTTCAGCGTCTCGTTTTGCTTTCATAACCATCTCACGCTCACGCTTGATCTCGAATTGACGAGTGCGCTCGACTTGTGCCTCTGCGTTGCGTGTTGCCTTGGCGAGCATATCGTTGAGCATAGCGTGAACGTCTGAAGGAACGGAGGGGAGTAGTGATGTAGTGTTTCTCTCTTGCATGGGTGTATTATACCACCAGAGCAGAAAAATGGAAGCAGAAACTTTATTTATTTTCGATTACTTTGTCGTTCATTATCAATGACTTATGATGTTCCACAGAAAATGTTCCACAAAATGTTGTCTTTTTTGCTCAAAAACGCAACTTGTGACCTGTTAGAGACTGTTAGGGGTGGGTTTTCTCAGAATTTTGGGTTTTCTGTTAGTTGTTAGATTCGCAGGGGGGTGGTTATTACTATGAATAAGGTTTCCCAGACTTGGTTTAGTTCCACACGCGAGTCAAAAAGTGTAAATAAAACTTGATAAAACTAGTTTAAAACCATAAAATTTCACATGAACAAAGTATTCTGCAGTGCCTGTGGGCATAAAAATCTATATGAAGTCAGCCAACCAAAATTTTGCGCAGGTTGTGGAGCTGGCATGGGAGTTAAAGCTTCTGTGTCTGGTGTTGATAAAGTTTTGAGACCACAAATGGATGTTTCTATTGAGTCTGATGACAGTAATGTTGTTGGTTCTTTTGATTTAAACAAAATGAGAAATGAAATTTCTGCTGAGACTAATAGTAGTGCTGTTAAGTTGAGTGATCTTATGGGTAGTTCTAGCTCTACTGATGATGGCTATAGCAGGGATGAGGTTAATTTGCCTGATGGCGATGCTCTTTTGCAGAGAAGCGAACAAGATTGTGGTAGCTCTAAGCCTAGTGATATAGATGGATAAAGTTTATGAGGATTTGGTTCCTGAAATAGACCGTCTTTTATGTAGGTATAGGGCGAAGTGGCAGTTGAGTGCTTTGGCGTGGTTGGATTATGATGATGTTTGTCAGATAATTAGGCTACATATTTATAATAAGTGGCATTTATGGGATCAGAAGAGGAATTTTGGGCCTTGGTGTAGTACATTGATATCTAATCAGATTAAGAACTTGGTTAGAAATCATTATGGTAACTTTGCCAAGCCGTGTTTAAGGTGTCCTCATTATAGTGGTGGTGATGATTGTGGTTTTACTGCTAATGGGAAGCAGAATAGTACCTGTGATGATTTTGCTAAGTGGAGAAAGAAGAAAGAGAAGGCATATAATTTGAAATTGCCGTTATCTTTGGATGTTAATTTAGATTCTGGGGGTGAGGATGGTATTGGTGAGTCTGAAGTTGACTATGATGGTAAATTGGAGAAGGTTCATTGTTTAGTGATGGAGAAATTGAATGAAAAGCACAGAAAGATTTATCATATGTTGTATGTTGAGCATAAGTCTGATCAGGAAGTCGCTAATAGGTTTGGTTTCAAGCAAGATACTAGTAAGAGGAAGACTCCTAGGTATAAGCAGATTAATAATTTGAAGAAGAAGTTTTATGAGATTGCTTCTGAGGTTTTAAAAAGTGATGATTTGATATGAGTGATGGTAAAATTGTTTTAGATGAGGAGCAGAGGCGCTTTATTGTTGAGATGTTCAAGACTAACCCAGACTTGATGGATATAACCCGCAAGCTTTTCAGTGATGAGAGTTTGGATGGTCGATCTAAAGAGGGTCGTGCTGTCAGAGAGTTTTTGGCGAGAGAGAAGTTGGATTATAAGACTCATGTTCAGAAGAAAGTGGGTGATATTACTTTGGACAAGTCTCAGAAGGAGTTTTTGCTTGGAGATAGTGTTCAGGTGGGTATGACTGCTTTGGAGATAGCTAAACTTGTGTTTAAAGACAGTCAGGTTAAGAGTTTGAGTATGAAGCATCGTGTGGTTGTTGATTTTTTGAAGAATTACAGGACAGATGTGAGTAATGCTAATGAGATAGTGACTACGGAGAGTTGGACTCCCCCTAAGACTATTTCGAAAGCTTTAAGAAAGGTTAATGATTGGTGTGGAGTTACTTTGGAGGAATCTGAGTTACAAAGAAAACAAAAAACACTAATAGAGCAATTAATGAATCATCTTCGTAGTCCTAGGTTTCATCATTTTATAAATCAGTATAGTACTTTGGCTGATAGGGATTTATTTGAGAGTGAATTTGTGAGAGCGGTGTGGGACAAGCCAGATTTGACTAATGATGAGTTAAATTTGTATGTTACAGTGTGTACTAACTATGTTAGGCAAAAGCATATTCAGTCTAGGATAGATAGGTTGAACAATCTGCTTAATGATTCTGACAGTGAACGTGATGTGACCATGAGACTCACAGAGCTCATTAAAGCCACTAGCGAGGAGCTGAATCAATGTGAGAAGAGAATTGAGTCATTGACCAAGGATTTGAATGGAAGCCGTCAGGTGCGCTTAAAAGCCAAAGGAGAGGAGAATGGGAGTATCTTTGCATTGGTTGAGGCATTTACAGATAAGGAAGAGCGTGACAGGATGATAATGATGGCTGAACTTCAGAACAAGTTGATTGAGGAGGAGGCAGATAGGTTGGAGAGTATGGATGATTATAAAGCGCGTGTATTAGGTATTTCTAAGAGGGAGTTGTTATGAGTGATTTTGTATGTAAGGAGTGTGGCAAGGAGTTTAAGACTAGGAAGAGTTTTCATTGTCATTTGAAGGCTCATTCTTTGACTATTGGTGATTATTATGTGAAGCATTTCCAGAAGAAGGATTTGTTTACTGGTGATTTGTTGCAGTTTAAGTCATATGATTTTTATTTTAGTCATGATTTTAATAATTTTGGTAATTATGTTAATTGGTTGAGGACAGAACCCGAATCTAAAGCTAGAGATTATGTATTTGGTCAGGCACAAAGGAAATTCCAAGATAAAAAAATAGAATATTCACCCCCGAACTTATTTTACGATCTTTCTTTCATGGCTAACATATATACCTACAGGAAGTTGTGGGGTTCATACGATGATTTCACAAAAGAGGCAAAAATAGAAAACATTTATAAAAAAGATTTACCAAAAGGTTTCTGGGATGCAGATGTGAGTGGCATGAATATCTTTGTAGACACTAGGGAGAAAAAACCCTTGAAGTTTGATAACGGAACTACTAATAAGCTTGATTTTGGTGACTATACAGCTGCTGGAGAACATTATACTAAAACCTTTGTCGACCGCAAAGCTCAAGACGACTTCAGGCAGACCTTTGGAGCTGGTATAGAGCGATTTAGACGGGAAATGGACAGGTGTGTTCATTTTGGTTCATATATGTTTGTTGTTGTTGAGTCTAGTATAGAGAAACTAGAAGAAGACAATAAGTTATCTAAGTTTAAGTCTAATTTAGGTTATGTATGGCATAACGTAAGGCAACTCATGTTGGATTACCCGAAAAACATACAATTTATATTTGCTCACAACAGAGCTGGTACAAAGAAAATAATTCCACTCATACTCCGTCATGGAGACGATTTGTGGAACGTAGATCTACAGTATCACATTGACAAAAAGATACATGGAGTAGGTCAAAGAAAAACTTTAATTTCAGAATAATATGTCTTGGCAAAAAGGAATTCAAAGAGATCGGATGGATTACGCATCTGGTCCACTCAATGATAAGTTAAAAGAAATGGAGGGGTCTTTGAAGGAAGAGGATGCCAGATACTATTTATATAAATTTTTAAGAAATAATATTCCATTTACATGTGAGTTATTTTTAGGGGTTAGATTATTCCCCTTTCAGGCTATGGCTATTAAAGGGATGATGATATCAGATTATTCCATGTTCGTATTCTCACGGGGTATGTCTAAAACCTATTCTACTGCGGTATACGTTTTACTTGAGTGTCTTTTAAATCCAACTGCAAATATAGGAGTTATTGCTGGTAGTTTCCGACAATCAAAACAAATTTTCCAAAAGATGGAAGATATATTAGGTAAGCCAGAAGCTAAATTAGCGAAAGACTGCGGAGTTAAGATAACCAAAGGAACTGACCAGTGGACTATGAAAATAGGGGGAAGTAGAGCAACAGCCTTGCCATTAGCCAATGGAGAGAGATTAAGGGGTTTTCGATTTAATAGGATAGTACTGGATGAGTTCTTAACAATACCAGAAAAAATATTTAATGAGGTTATATTGCCGTTTTTGGGTGTTGTAGAGAATCCAGTCGAAAGAGAGGAATTGCATAACTTAGAATCGCGCCTAATCGACAAAGGAGAGATGGAAGAAAAAGACAGGTATGTGTGGCCTAATAACAAGTTGATAATTCTTTCATCTCCGAGTTTTAAGTTCGAATACATGTACAAACTTTTCAAAAAATATGAAAATTTAATATTGGAGACGGCAGATGAAAAAAACATAGAAGATGATGAAGAGGATACATCCGCAGATGATGCTTATAGACTGATAATGCAGTTAAGTTATGATTGTGCTCCAACTAGACTCTACGATCAGAACCTGCTTAAACAAGCTAAGGCTACTATGAGTGAAATGCAGTTCCAAAGGGAATTCGGTGCTCAATTTGTAGATGAGAGTGATGGTTACTTTAGATTATCAAAAATGGCTGCTTGTACAATACCAGATGGAGAAAGTCCTGCTGTAGAGGTGGTTGGTAATCCTAGTGATGAATATATAATGTCCTTTGACCCTAACTGGGCTGGAAACACAAGTGCCGACCACTTTGCGATGCATGTATTCAAAGTTTTGCAAGAAGACCAAAAGGTTTGTCTGGTTCATAGTTATGCTGTGGCTGGGGTTTCTCTTAAAGAGCACATGACTTATTTCCTATATCTGATTACTCACTTTAACATGATTGGTATATGCGGTGACTATAACGGAGGGGTTCAATTCATTAATTCCTGTAATGAAAGTCAATTGTTTAAAGACAAAAACATAGAGATTGGAGTTATAGAGATAGATATAGAAAAATCAGAGAACTACCACTCTGATATTATATCATTTAAAAACGAATATAACGTTAAAGACAAAAAATATTGTATACTCAGGAAGCCTACTGTGAACTGGATAAGAAATGCCAACGAATTACTCCAAGCATCTATTGATCACAAAAGAATACTATTTGGTTCTAGAGCTGTTGACTCTCACTTTGACGACCAAAGAAAAAAGAATTTACCTATTGATTCTCTGAAGTGGGATACTAAAATAACTGCTTCCTCCAAAGGTGCTAAAATGATTGATTTTATAGACCATCAGAAAAGCATAATAGAGTTGACTAAATCAGAATGTGCAAACATAGAAGTGACAACAAACCCTCAGGGTTCTCAGTCGTTCAACTTACCACAAAACCTTAAAAGACAAACTGGACCAAACAGAGCAAGAAAAGACTCCTACTCTGCTTTGATACTAGGTAACTGGTTTGCTAAGATTTACTTTGACTCTAAACACGCCAAAATAAGCAAGAAAACACAGGATACCTTTATTCCTTTTACAATTTAAATAATAGTGTATAACTAGATATGCCTTTACCAACTCCAAACAACAGAGAAAAGAAAAGCGACTTTATAGCTAGATGCATGTCTTCTGACATGATAAAAAAAGATTTTAAAGACAACAATCAAAAGTTATCCGTATGTTATAGTCAATTCGAAGATGCCAAAAAGGATGCTAAAGCTAGTGCCGAGTTTGGAGATGAGGAAATTATAATTATTGAGTCCGAAAAAGACTACGACCACGAAATGACCATTTCAAAAGAAAAAATGGAAGAACTCCACGAAAAAGGAGAAACTTACATAACAGAAAGAGATGGAGAACAAACGATGGTTATCAAGGTTAATTATAATAAATAAAAGTCTACTTTTGAAAGTCAAAGTTAACTTTTGATGTTTCGTTTTTTTTCGTGTATAATAAGTTATGGCGAAAAGAAAATATACAAAGAAGTCTGACTATTGGGGCAAATTTGACAAAAAGCAGAGCACAGCCGCACTACCTGATGCTTTGATTGCAGATTTCGAACCAGAAATGGTCGGGGAATCTTTTTATGAAAGCGAAGCATCTTCGAGAAAGGGTTCTAACTCGGATAAGAGGTCTGTATCTAGAACTAATAGCGTTGCTTCTGGTAAGGTAGCAAATAAGTATGCAAACATAGACGCTGGCTTATTACCTTTTGAATACGCAGACGATAACGTTGGGGCTGCTGATGCCATCTCACTTTGCCAAAAAGCTTATTTCAACATACCTGCATTTAGATCTACTATAGACTTGATGTCTCAGTATGCTAATACAGAAATATATTTAGAAGGCGGTTCTAAAAAGTCTAGGAAATTTATTGAGGCTTGGTTTAAAAGAATAAAAATTCACGATTTACAGGATCAATTTTTCAGAGAGTTTTATAGATCTGGTAATGTTTTCATGCTTAGATTAGATGGCACTTTAGATTTCTCTAGTGTTACTAAGATGATGGAGATCTATGGGTCTAGCAAGAAGAATGCTAAAATACCTATCAAATATATCATGGTTAACCCTTCTGATATTGTAGCCAAGGGTTCTGTGACATTTTCAGAATATCAATATTACAAGGTACTAACTCCATTCGAAATATCTAGGCTTAAAAATCCAACTTCAGAGCATGAAAAAGAATTGTTTAATTCTATGCCAGAAGAAGTTAAGCTTACTATTAAAAACAATCCAGCTGTATCAAGTTCAACTACCCCGATCATTCCACTTGAGCCTGAAAAACTGCATGTGATATTCGCTGGTAAACAAGATTATGAGCCTATGGCTATACCTAGCGGATTTGCTGTTCTTGACGATTTAAACAAGAAGATGGAACTGAAAAAAATAGATCAGGCAATTGCCCGTTCTATAGAAAACGTAGTATTGCTTGTAACTATGGGAGCAGAACCTGACAAAGGAGGAGTTAATCATAAGGCTTTATCTGCAATGCAAAACATATTTAAAAACCAAAGTGTTGGTAGAGTTCTTGTATCAGACTATACAACAAAAGCAGAATTTGTTATTCCCGATCTTAAGAAAGTAATGGGAGCAGAGAAGTATCAAGTTTTAGATCAAGACATCAAAGACGGACTGCAGAATATCTTAATCGGAGACTCCAAATATTCCCAAGGAGAATTGAAGATGAAAATTTTTATCGAGAGATTGAAACTTTCTAGAGATTTGTTCCTTAAAGACTTCATTCAACCAGAAATAAGAAAGATTTGTAAATCTTTAGGCATGAGGGTTTGTCCTCAAGCTAAAATGGTAGAGGTTGGTAAATCTGAAAACGGAGATACTAACAAAGTAGCCATTAGAATGATGGAACTTGGAATATTAACTCCTGAACAAGGAATGGATCTAATACATAGTGGATCTTTCCCCGAATCTAAAGATCTTAATGAAGCTCAAAAATCATTTAAAGAAGAAAGAGAAGATGGTCATTACATGCCACTAGTAAACTCAATAAACCTTTATACGCAAGAACTATCAGAACAAGAAGGTGGGTCTAACAATTCAGAAGAGGGCAGAGATAACGCAATCAAAAATCCAGCACCAAGTGGAGGTCGTCCTATAGGAGTTTCAAATTCAACACATTACTCTAAAGCAAATATAGTAGAAATAACAAAAAGAGTTACTGAGTTTGAGAAGAAAGCAGTTGAAAAATTCTGTGAGAAGTTTTGCTCTGGAGTTGAAGACTTGTCGGAAGATAAAAAAGACATCGTTGCTAAAGCTTGTGAATCAATTGTTGTAGCTAAAAACGAAAAAGACTGGGAAGAAACTCTCAGTGAGATTTTAGAAAACTTTGACAAGATCGGCGACCTAGGTATTGACCAGAAAGTATTAGATTTCGGAGCCAAACATCAGTTAGATGATCTTAGCGCAGCTATTTTATATCATTCTACCAAAATTTAGTGTAACAGACTTGTATGAATAAATCGGATTTGGAAGTTTGTCAGTTTGCTGGTAAATTTAAAGTTTTAGATAAAGAGGATTTCTTTAGTTTTGGTATATCCCAAGCTAATTTAGACGAGGCTGCTAAAAGCCTAATGCCTGAAAGTTTTAAGCCTGAAGAAAATATTGATGTGATTCCAGTTGTTTTTAACTTGGCAGTCGTTAATGAGTTCAATAAAAACGGAGACGGGATTGATACTGAAACAGCTATGGCTGCAGTAAAGAGATTCGTTAATAAACCTATCAACATTGAACACCAAAAACAAAAAATAGTTGGTCATATGATTAATGCATCCTTCTCTGAGAAAGAGTTCGATTTTGCAGATAATGATATAGAGTCTTATGCCGATAAAAAAGAACCATTCTACATAAACGCTGCTGGAGTAATTTATAGAAGTATATTTCCAGAGCTTGCAGAGTCAATTGAAAAAGCTTCAGAGAAAGAAAACGAAGAGTATCAAAGCATATCTACAAGTTGGGAATTAGCTTTTTCTGACTACAAAATAACAAAAGGTTCAAAAAAATTATCTGAGAGCAGAATTCTTGATGAAATGGAGTCTATGAAAGACAGACAATACACTAGGGCTTTCGGTGGTAGCGGAGAAGATGAAGAAGGAACTCCAGTAAACAGGCTGATCGTAGGACAAACATACCCTCTCGGAGCTGGCATAACAATGAATCCAGCAGCTAGGGTAAAAGGTCTTTATGTGGCAGACGAACAAGGTAAAGAGCAGTTAAATACTGAGCCAGAAGCCTCGCAAACACAAGAAAAAATTTCCCTAAACGCACAAAATGATGTAAACAGAGAAAAATTCAATATTTTAAATCATATGACTAAAGAAGAATTCGAAAAAATGATGGAAGAAGTCGCTGAAAGCGTAGCTACCATCGTTAAGAAGGAAGATCACGCCAAATCTGTTGGCGAGATTATGCGTGACGCTCTTGTAGCTCACAGCGAAAACTGGAAATCCAAAGTAGCGGTTGAAACCGAAGCTAAGGAAAAGGCCGAAGCAGACTTGGCAGAACTCAAGTCGTCTCTCGAGGCTACTAGAGAAGAGCTCAGTGAAATCAAAACTGAAGTTGAGTCAAAAGCAGCTACGGAACTTTTTAACGCCAGAATGAATTTCATCGACGCAACTTACGAACTCTCTACAGAAGAGCTTGAGTACGTCATGGCTGAAATGAAGCAGCTTGACCAAGAAGAGGAGTCTTTCGACACTCTTAAGCAAAAGCTTGCTGTCATCTTCTCTCACAAAAACAAAGAAGCAATCGCTGCTCAGGCAAAAGAAGCCGCAGACAAGATTGAAGAGCTTGTAGCTGAGAGAATCAAAGCATCTACTGAAGAGGTTACTGAGGTTTCAGAATCATCAACTGAAGAAGTTGAAGAAGAGATTGAAGTAAAAGATATTGAAACTGCATCTATTCCAAATAATAATGCAGAAGCTTCCAGCGAACCTACCCTGCTGGATAAGCTCAAGAAAAGCTTTACGGTAGAAATTACTAAGTAAAAAAACTAAATTATAATAATTATGGCTAATGATATAACAAAACTATTGCCTTTCCGTCAGTATGATGACAATGACGTTGTCAACATGTTCTCATACGATGGTGGTGAAGTAGGTGCTGGTCTTCTCGTTAAAATCACATCTGCTGATCTTAACGCTGATGCTGTGCAATATGGTGAAGGTGGATTCCTTAACACCATCGGTAACGCAACCTCAATGTACGCAAGTGTTCCTCACAAGGTTCAACTCGCTGACTCTGGTGACGCTACTCTCGGGATTCTTTTGCGCGATGTTCGCGAAGAAGATGAGAACGGAGAAAAGATTCGCTTTTATCCTGAAAAGAAAGCTGAACTTCAGTGCGTTGCATCTGGAGAAGCAGTTCCTGTAGCAACTAAAGGTTTCTTTACCTTTGTTGACGGATCTTTCGAAGGTGGAACAATCCCTGCTCCAATGACCACTCTTGCAGTACGCGATGGTGGACTACTTGGCGAAGCTGATGCTGACGAAACCGTAGTTGGTCTTGTTCTAGCTACTGGTAGCCGCGAAACTCAAGGCACAGGCTCCACAGATCCTTTCGAAGGTGACTATGCATACGTTAAAATCGAACTCTAAAATTACTCACGAATATGAAGATTACAATTAAAAGAACAGAAGATCAATTGAACCTAGTTCGCGCTATGGCTTCAAATAATCGTGAAGAGGCTTACGAAGCACAAGCAGCTGTCGCATCCCTTATCGGGCCTGTGGTAAATGAGGTTATCAATAATGCCGTTACTGTCGGCAACCTCTTTTCTACTTTGACCTATGAGTGGGACGACAATCCTTCGCTTCCTTTGGACCTTTTCCACGATATTTCAGACGAAGATTACATTCAGGTTTACTCTCAGCAAGTTGCTGGAGGACTTCCTTACAATCAGGTTTTTCCTGCACACAACGAACTTAAGTTCAATACCTACACTCTTGATAGCGCACTCGCTTTCGACCGTAGTTATGCTCGTAAGGCTCGCGTTGATGTTGTCAGCAAGACCTTCACTAAGATGGCTCAAGAAGTTATGCTTAAGCAAGAGCGTACAGCTTTCAATGTTCTCGCATCTGCCCTTATCAAGGGTAACGGAACAACGAACAAGCGTATCATCTCTTCCTTCAACCAAGACCGCTTGATCCTTGATGACCTTAATCGTCTGATCACTAAGTCTAAGCGCATTAACAGCTCATTCAGCGGAGGTACTCCTGTTGGCGGTTCTGTAACTGGAGTTACTGACCTTCTGGTTTCCCCAGAAATGGTTGAGAAGCTTCGTTCAATGTCTTACAACCCAATCAATACTGTTGCTACTGGAGCTACTGGTAACGATATCGCTGCTCCTGACGAGCTTCGCATGTCTGTTTACAACAGCGGTGGACTTCCAAGCTTCTACGGTATCAACATCATCGAGGTTCTCGAGATGGGTGTCGGACAACGCTTCAACAAGATTGCTCTTGCTATTGACGGTGCTGATTCAGCAACTGTTACTTCTGGTGGTCAAGGCGAAAGCCCAGACACTGGATTCAGTGCAACTGACGAACTACTAATCGGTGTTGACCGCTCTAAGGAGTCTCTCATCCGTCCTGTTGTTCTCGGTGAAGGCGCTAGTGATTCCCTCAACATCCAAGTTGATGATCAGTTCAGCGTACGTCAGAACAAGATTGGTTACTACGGAACTCTTGAAGAGGGTCGTATCTGTATCGATGATCGTGCCCTTACAGGCATCGTTGTCTAAACAATCACATTTAACTTACAGAGAACCACCTCTTTTAGGGGTGGTTCTTTTTTTTTGATTTTTTTATGTGTAATATATATCATATATCATGAGCAATAACGAAAATAACGAAGAGCTTAATGCTAAAGAAGAGGCTATTGAAGAGTTGGGTGAACTACTAGGAATAGACCAAAGAGACGCTAGCCTTATTTATGCAGATGCTAATGACCCAAACAAACAGGGAAAATCACTGGAGGAATTTGATGTGGTTGACGGAAAGTATAGAGACGATAAGCAAAAACAAATAGCTCAAGCAAAAGAACTTGAGGAACTTCTAGGAATTCATAGTATGAATCCTTATAAAACTCTTTGTAAGGAAATCTTTGCAGAGAACATTGAATCTATGTCTGTGTCAGAGATGACCGCTTTAGCTATGGAAGTCGGTGTACCGCCTCAACAGAATTCTACTCAACTTAAAAAGCAGTTAATTGATTCTTTCGAGATGTACGCAAGAAGACACAACGTAAATGTGCCTAGCCAAGCTAAACCTATTATAGACGAAAATTCCCCAAACTACAAAAAAACTGTAAGGTTGTTTAAAGATATTTAAATAATGAATGACCTTGGAGAACTAGCAACAAAGATAGTCGAAGTAGAGTTTCCTGAAGACACTTGTCGTTTTCCATTGTCTTATGTTTCTGGATGGTTAGAAACTAACTTGGGCGATTTAAACATTCTCCTTAACGAAGAATTTGAGATAGACGAGTCTGGTAATTTTTTGCCTCCTCTTTGCCCTGAGGAGGAGACCATCTTCACTGAGCTGTATATCATCAATTATTACGAGAAAACGTCTAGAGACGTTCTGAGAGGCATTACGGGTACTTCTGGAGGAGGATTAGATTGGGTTTTATTAAAAGAGGGTGATACGACGATACAGAGGCAGAATAAAAACTCAGTAGCTAGGACTCTAAATCTTTTCAAAGCAGACTCTATCTCAAGATTAGATCAGTTGGTGGCTAAATATAATATTTATAGATCTTCGCCTTTGCAGGTCTATGGTAGAGACGAGAATAACACTACAAGCTAATGGCTTCTATTTTAACAGATGCTGAGAAGAAGCAAATTCAACTTGAGTTGGATAATGTCAGGGACACTTTTTTCAGAGACATTTATGTTTACATAGCAAAAGCTACGCAGTCTCCTAATGAGATAACTGCAGATTTTAATCCTCTTTATGGTTCTAAAAAGGAAACCACTAGACATACAACAAGTAGAAATACTTTAGAGAAAATTACAATACAAGCTATTGTAAAATATGAAAACTTCCAAGATGAAAAGGTTCTTGATGCGCAAAGTCAAATGAATCTAACAGCTTCAGAGGGTAAAATAAGACTTAAAGTTAAAAAAGAGGGCTACGAAAAACTCAAGATAGCTTCTAGAGTTGAAGTAGACGATAGTTTGTATACAGTCGAAAGTGATGCAAAACACATAGGACCTTTTGATTCTCAATACTATCAGGTTAACCTGAAGAGAGAGAACTAATGGCTAAAGGTGTCACTATTAGAGTAAACGGGGGATCACTATACAAAGAGATAGTAAGATCCAATAAACCTGCTTTATCCAAAAATGTAAAAAGGTTAGTCGACAAAGAAATTGAGAAAGCTAGACTAGAGTCTGGTAAAGAATTTGAAGCTCACCCAGTCACAAAAGAACTAGACTCAGGTCCTAATTCTGCTAATATTAGTGGTTTGACAGGAGGCTACGGAAACCTATTTACCTTTATAGGATTTGATGGTGGTAGTAGACCGACACAACCAATAAGATCAATATTAAGAAGAAGGATAAGAACCACTGCTGGGTCTGTTAAAAATAATGGTTCTGTAAGGATCGTAGTTGTCTTACCCTCCTTAGATGATATTCTTGATTCAACTCCTTACCCTTGGGCTAGTGGCTCAAGTTGGGTTCAAGGTATAGAAAAAGGCATAAGTAACTTAGGTAATTATTACTATGACAACAAAGGAGGTGTAACAAGTTCTAGGTCTGGTAAGGCAATACAAACACAAAGAAACTCATCTTCGAGTTTTAAGACTACCCCTTATATATCTAAGATAATACAAGACTTCAAAAAGAAACTTACAAAACTATAAAAAAATGAAAGCTCAATTTGATCAAGATCTATTATCAAGTTTTTATCTCTGGTTTGAAAACAGACTGATAAAAGATGATATTAAAGCGTATGTTACTGATTTAGAAAATACATATAAGTATGTAGAATACTCGGATTTACCTTCTGACTTTATTGGTTATCAGGGGCAATTTAGGCAACTAGTGGCAGATACTTCTGTTGATAGCCCAAACTCTGGTGTGTTTATAAATGGAGATTTTGTAACTGGCGACAACAAAAACAACGGTAGTGTTTTTATAGATTATAATGAAGGTAGAGTTATTTTACCACTAGCTTCTGGACAGAACTTAGACATAACTTCTAACTCGACAGTAAAAGAAGTCAACACTTATATATCTAATGATAGTGACCTCAATGTTATTTTACAGTCTGACTTTTTAGAGGTTGGTCAGACAACACCTTACTTCTTTAATCAATCCGAAAAGCTGGACGAGAAAACGTTTTTCCTTCCTGCTTGTTTTATATCTCTAGTATCCTCTTCTAATCAAGAAGCTTGTTTTGGAGGTAGGGAGGAGACCAAAAGCAGAATCAGGGTTATGGTCATATCTAGAGACAACTTCGTTATAGATGCTGTTTCTTCGAAATGTAGAGATTCGGTCAGGGAGATTATAACAAGAATACCTTACGAGGAATTTCCTTACGGTTTTTCTTATTCAGCAAAAGATTTTCCTTATAATTACGATGATTTAAAAGAAGA
>Ga0181400_1000725_pt1 | contig 14249 bp, 23 predicted proteins | sample 23SPOviralmetaG_FD_130129 | JGI IMG/M metagenome (GOLD analysis project Ga0181400, IMG submission 130129) | Marine viral communities from the oligotrophic San Pedro Time Series (SPOT) site, San Pedro Channel, CA, USA - 23 SPOT_SRF_2011-06-22 | ecosystem: Environmental > Aquatic > Marine > Strait...
ATAAATACAGTATGACGAAGTATATCACACATTGGGCCGTGGTCTTTATTACGGCTTTTATTATGATAGGGTTGCACTATAACGATGGCTCTCTAGTGCAAACTGCTCGCCTTAAGCAATTCGATTTACTTCAACAAACTGATAAGGCAACATTATCCCAAGACGTTGGCATAGTCACTATCGACGAAGCCGCCATTGAAAAGTACGGGCAGTGGCCTTGGAAGCGTGATATACTTGCAGATATAATCTGGAAACTTCGCGAAGCAGGTGCTGGTATTATCGTAATTCCTATCATCATGTCAGAGACAGATAGACTAGGTGGTGATATTCAGTTAGCAGAAGCACTTGCGGGTAACGGTATTGTGATAGCACAAACAGGAAGTACCCAAGCCAATCGTAATGCGGTCCCTCGAGGCATTGCGAAAATTGGTGATCCTGTGCCATACATGTTTGAATGGCCAGGTATGTTAGGACCAATCCAATTGCTAGGAGATAATGCTGACGGTGTGGGTGTGTTGAACACTAACCCAGAGATCGACGGTGTAGTAAGGCGAGTACCACTCCTAATGCGTGTCGGCGAAGACACGTATCCCGCTTTGGCAATTGAAGTTATTCGTGTAGCAACAGGAAACCCTAGTTACCAAGTTAAAGAAGCTGGCGGTGGAATAGAAGCAGTACGAGTTCCTGGTTACCCAATTATAAGGACAGATCCTAATGCACAGATATGGTTGAGATGGAATAAAGAATTTGAAACTATAAGTGCCGCTTCAGATGATTATAGATCGTTTGAAGGTAAGACTGTAATTATCGGAGTAACCGCAGACGGCATAGGTGGTTTAATCGCTAGTCCGACTGGACCACAACACAACTATATACCAGCCGCAGTAACACTTCAAACTGTGATAGACGGCGATCAAATTGAGCGTCCCTATTGGGCATTCTTAGCAGAGCTTATCACAACCGGACTACTAGGCATAGCTTTAGTGTGCGTTGGAAGGTTTGCCCCTTACTGGTTAGCTGGAGGTAGTATAATTGTATTTGTGGGAGGACTCACCTATGCTGTTTATTATGCTTGGACAACACACTTGTATTTGCTTGACGCAACTATGCCAATGGCAACAGTAATACTAGTTGGATTACATGCAGTGTTTAATAGATTTGTAAGTGAATTCTTTCAGAAGCAAGCAATTAAGAAACAATTCGCAGGTTATGCGTCACCAACTGTTGTAAGATTACTACAAGAGAATCCATCACTTATTAAAGAAGGTATGAAGAAAGAAGTTAGCATTGTATTTTCAGACTTACGAGGCTTTACACCATTAGGTGAATCATTTGGTGATGATGTAAAAGGCTTAACAAAAATTATGAATGGCTACATGGATGCCATTACACAACCTATACTTGATAGCGACGGTATGGTTATTAAGTATATAGGTGACGCAAGTATGCACATACATAACGCACCTATAGATGATCCACAACACCCTAAGTCAGCGGTACAGTGTGGATTGGATATGCTTAGAGCAGTGGAGAAATTCAATGAAAAAATTACTAGCGAAGGCAGGCCACCCGTTGGGATGGGGGCTGGTATTAATACTGGTCTTGGTTATCTTGGCGAGATGGGCAGTACACAAAGACACAGTTATGATGTCCTCGGAGACTCAGTTAGTACAGCCGCTCGTATTGAAAGCAAGTGTAAGGAATACGGATGTGTATTACTTGTTGGAGACCCGACATATGAATTAACTAAAACCGACTTTTTCTATTTAAAAATCGACGATTTAGCAGTTAAAGGTAAAACTGTTGGTGTCGGTATTTGGACTGTATTAGATAACAGACGTCCAGCGTGGCGCACAGCACAACGCAAACACGAAGAAATGTATGAGTTTTATAAACAACAAAAGTTTGATGATGCGATTGCTAGTTGTAAACTACTACACAACCATTTCGATGGTAAGATGGCGGCATACTATGACATGTGGATTGAACGTTGTGAATATATGAAAACACAAGACTTACCTAAAGACTGGAATGGAGTATTCATTGCAACAACAAAATGATTATAATTTAACTATAGGTTTAGAAGAAAGAGTAATAAGCCTTAAAGCACGTATCAGAGAAATGAAAATGAAAATAGGTGATTACGATCATCAAGGACGTATAGAACCAAAGTTAGATTTTACAAGATCATCTTCTACTGAAAAATAATATGAACAATAAATTTAAAAATGCTTTTGAAAGAGTAACACAAGAATGTCCACCTATATGGATGATGCGACAAGCAGGTAGATATCAAAAAGGTTATATGGCTATGAAAGAAGAATGGTCATTTGAACAAATGTGTAAGTTACCAAGACTAGCAAGCCAAGTTGCTATGTTACCAATTGATCAGTTTGACTTTGATATAGCAATATTGTTTAGTGACATTTTATTTCCTATTGAAGGATTAGGTGTTCCACTAAAGTTTGATCCAGGTCCGAAATTTGAATGGCACATTAATGAAGAAAATTATAAAGACCACAGCAATATAGAACTTGCAGTAAAACATATGCAGTTCCAAGCAAGAGCAGTAACAGCAACAAGAGAAGTACTACCTGCTAAAAAAAGTTTAATAGGTTTTGTTGGCGGACCGTGGACACTACTAAACTATGCTATAGGCAAAGATGCAAAAGTAAGTTTAGGTTGGAAAACAAAATATATGAACGAAGTTATTATGCCTTTGTTAGTACGTAACATTCACTTACAATTAGATGCTGGTGCTGAAAAAGTAATGATACTTGATAGTGGTGTAGGTAATATGAGCGAAAGCTATTTTAAGAAACATTATGTTAATATACTACAACAAATGATACAAACTGACACAGGGTATTATACACAACATCTAAATTCAAGATGCTTGCCTACATTATATAAAATGGGTTGGGCCGGTATAGGTGTTGACAGTACAGTTGATTTAAAAAACACATTCAAAAAATATAAAGATGGATTTATTCAAGGTAACTTTGATGAGAAGTTATTGTTACTACCAAGAGAAGAATGTAGAGCACACATTGAAGAATATATTAATACATTACAAGGTGTTGATCGTACAGGATGGGTATGTGGATTAGGTCATGGTATAACTAAAGAAACACCTGAAGAAAATGTAACAATGTTTGTAGAAATGATTAGAGAAAGATTTACTTCTCTTTAAGCGACTTCCGATACTCTTCCCAATAAGCCAAACGCTCGTTAGTACTAAGCCTCTTTGCTTCGTGTTCTTTGATTTTTGCTATGTAGTGTTCCAGTGGAATCTTCATTACAGTCGCAGACGGTACATACGTCATTTACACACTCCTTACAATCTGGTTGGTAGCAGTGGCATCTATGTCCGCAACTCTTACAGTAGCGAACAGCGCCTATCAATCTTTTTTACCCGTGGTGTTAAAAGGATCATTTGTTATATCTGTATATTTAGATACTATATCTTCTAGTTCGGCTCTACGCTTTTTATCAAGTTTGGCTTCATGTTCAAGTACCATACTTAATTTTGTATTCAAACGTATAATATCATTGTCTAGCATACGCACACGATCAACTAGTTTAATAAGTGTACCCATTGTTTCGCCTATTACAGGATCAATAACTTCAGTAACCCATTTCCATATAAAGAAAATAAAGTAGCCTAGTCCTAATGCCGCAACAACAGGAAATCCTAAATCTTTAATTGTGTTAGTTAGTTCTGCTTCCATTTATCTTTCATTTTTACTAATATGCCGTGTTCATTTACAACAAACATGTCACCGGGCTTATAAAGATAATTTTCTTTTTTGGTGCCATCTTTGTTAATTCCCATTACTTCACCTTCCCAATCGCCTTTGATTGTAAAGTTTTCTCCGAGTTGTTCAATAGTATAATCCATCCAAATCATTAATCTCTCCTAGCATCATCTTTGCCTTCATTAGCGGCAATTCTATCTACGTTTGGTTTAATGTGTAATGCGTGGCTTAATAACGCATCAATCTTAACTAAGTCGTTGTTCATAGTTTGAACACGATTGTCTAGAGATCCAATAATACCTTTGAGTGTTGTTACTGAGTCAGTAACGCCAGCAAGTATGAATTTAAGTGTTAAAAACACAAAGCCACCTGCGGCTAATGCTCCGGCTATTGGAAATCCTAAATCTTTAGCAAGTGTTAGAAAATCCATATACCCTCCTTTAAGTGTGAACGCCCTCACGCTCTGCTTATTATTATTTAGCCAATATAGTGGTATATTAGTGGTTGACATACATAACTAATAATGTTACAATAGAGACTGTAATTAATTCTTATAAGGAGATACACACATGATTGAAGGTTACAAAGTACCTTGCACAATGTTTAAAATGAGAGTTCGCGATGAATCAATCGGTGGACCAAACCCTTTCCGTTGGGAAGATGTAACTAGCGACCAGTTGCTTAAAGGCAAACGGGTAGTACTGTTTAGTTTACCAGGAGCGTTTACACCAACCTGTTCAACTTATCAACTACCAGGCTTTGAAGAAAACTACGATAAGATACGTAACCAAGATATTGACGAAGTATATTGTATTTCAGTTAACGATGCGTTTGTAATGAATGCTTGGGCAAAGCACCAAGACATCCAAAATGTAAAAGTTATTCCAGATGGCTCTGGCAACTTTACACGTTTTATGGGTATGTTGATTGGCAAGAATCATTTAGGCTTTGGACTACGTTCATGGCGTTATATGTGTGTTATCAACGACGGTGTTATTGAGAAGTGGTGGCAAGAAGATGGCATCAACAATAATGGTGATGATGACGATCCGTATGTCCAAACTACTCCAGAAAACTGTTGCGGTTACTTAGAAAATCGTTAAACCAAAAAACTTGACAATACCCCTAGTATCTGCTATACTATTAGTATAGGTAAAAGGAGTACAAGATGCTTGTTAATATCATAGGTGGTTCAAAAGCACAGAAAAAACATGCTCGAAGTATGGTTGAATTCTGTGTGAAAATGTTGATGCCGCGAATGCGTACTTTAGATATTACTGTAAGATTGTGTAAGCCTCAAGGTGCTATGGGTTACTGTTTAGAAACAGATAATGATAGAACATTCGAGATAGAGCTTGATAAAACACAGTCAATGCGTAACTTGTTAGAAACACTTGCTCATGAAATGGTACATGTTAAACAGTATGCTAGACGTGAATTAAATCCAAGAGTTGACTGTTGGATGGGCAAAACGTATAATCCTAAAAAAGTAAGTTACTGGGATCTTCCATGGGAAATAGAAGCTCATGGACGTGAAACAGGCTTATTTGTAAGATATTGTGAAGCTAATAAACTAGGGAAACATAAATGGACACAGTTGTAATAAATAGGTATATAATAAATTATGCCTAAATACGATAGTTGGAATAGCTCAGATGCTGTAGATAGATCGTTACTTGATAACGACATTCACTATCTAAACGGAGAGATTAATAGTGATAATGTAAGTGAAGCTATTAAATGGATACTCAGTGCTAATCTAACAAAAAAGCCCAAAAGAACACTCGAACTTTATATTAACACTACAGGCGGAGACCTCTATGAGATGTTTGCCCTTATTGATGTTATGAAAACAAGTTACCACAACATAAGCACAGTAGGTGTAGGTGCTATTATGAGTGCAGGGTTTATGATATTTGCTAGTGGTACAAAAGGATATCGTTGGATTGGTAAGAACACAGGTATAATGAATCACCAGCACAGTGATAACATGGATGCTAAGATGCATGACATGAAAGCACAGATGAAAGAGAATAAAAACTGTGAAATGAGATGTATGCAAATTCTTAAAGACGCAACAGGTATGACAGTTCAAGAAGTTAATACTAAATTTATTAAAAATCCATCAGATCAATACTATACAGCCAAACAATTAGTTGACTTGGGTATAGCAGACGATATTTTATAAGAAAACACTTGACAAGTGTTTTGTTTGATGTTACTATGCATATAATATAACTTTATAAGGTGTAAAAATGAAAGAAGTGTTTGAAAATAAATGTACAGTTACATGTACTAATAATGACAAAATAGCAGAAGCTGAAATTGATAACTTTAGACCTAAAGATTCAATGAACATTTTTATGGCTACTAATAAAATTCATATGAAATACAACGGTAGAGTATATGTTGGCAATGCATTCGGTTACGAGTTTACAACTCCTGGACCTGATTCATATAATGTAAAGGAAGGAAGATAATGAATACTAGATTTGAAGGACCATTTGTAAGTGCGTTTGAGAGTGACACTACAGGTGTTATTAAACAAGAATTAATTACGTATCGTATTAAGGAAGGTATGTTACGTAAGGAAGTAACAACTAGACAGTTTAGTCCAGACCAAGCAGATTGGCATGATAGTGTCAGTGTCGCACCTTTAGTGGAGATTAACTAATATGCCGCTTATTCCTATGGTAGTTGAGCAAGAAGCTCGCGGAGAACGTTCATACGATATTTACAGTCGTCTACTTAAAGACCGTATTGTAATGCTTAATGGACCTGTTGAAGATAACGGTGCTAATGTAATTGTAGCACAGTTACTATTTTTAGAAAGTGAAAATCCTGACAAAGATATTAACTTGTATATTAATAGTCCAGGCGGTGCTGTAACAGCCGGACTTGCTATCTATGATACAATGCAATATATCAAAAGTGATGTAAGAACTATTGTAATGGGTCAAGCATGTTCAATGGGCTCGTTCCTAGCACAAGCAGGAGCACCAGGCAAACGTGTAGTGCTTCCAGAAAGTCGTACAATGATTCACAGAGTAAGCTCAGGTACACGAGGTACAAGCGGTAGTGTGTATGTACAAGAGCTAGAATTTGAAGATGCTAGACGTTCAATGGAAGAATCAAAGAAAGTAAACAAGCGTCTTACAGAATTGTATGTAAAACACAATACAGCAAATAAGACGTACGAAGAAATGGCTGAAACAATGAAGTTTGATACGTTCCTTACTGCCGAAGAAGCAGTTACATGGGGACTAGCAGACAAAGTAGTAGATAAGCGATAATGTTAGGATTGTTCTTTATAGGTATTCCGTTTACTATTTTAGTAATGTATATTTTAATTAAAGTTAGGGAGCATGATAATGGCTGAGCCAGTAGACGTTTCAAAGAAACATTTTTATATTAGTCTTGTAAAAAGTGCTGTTCGTATTGTAGCAGGAGTATTTCTTGTTATGGGTAATCTTGTACTAGCAGGATGTTTTTTAATTGCCGCAGAAGGCTTAGGTATTTTAGAGGAGTTGTAAATGAACCAAGTACAAGACACAGTAGCAGACCTTAAAGGCATTCCTACTCAAGTTGAATTGCTAGAAAAACTTCGCAAGGAAACTTTAGTTGTAACATTTAATAAACTAAACGGCGATGAACGCATAATGACTTGTACAAAGTCATTTGATGTTATTCCAGAAGAGCATAAACCTAAGACAGATAAAGAACCTAAGGAAGGGAACGTAACTGTCTGGGACACTAATGCTAAAGGTTGGAGGAGTTTTAAATATGACAGAGTTACCAAAGTTGAAGGACTTTAGCGGAAATCTTATTCGAGTTAAATACTTGGAAGACGAAATAGAATATGCCAAGGGTCAACTTCAGCCACATGATACAGGACACATACACACAGCTATTAGTTGGATGGAACATAGGATTCGAAATTTAAAAGGAGAAAGTAATGAATAAATTAATCGTAGCAGGAGTTCTTACTCTAATGTCTACATCAGCAATGGCTGAAACAGTAACAGATCATTTTAAGTCTGTAATTGAACAAACACCTTACAGAGTTGAAGTTTGTAAAGATGTTGTTATTCAAGGAAAGACTGATCAAGGTAGTGCTATTATTGGTGGATTAATTGGCGGAGTTATTGGTAACCAATTTGGTAAAGGTGATGGCAAGACTGCTATGACTGGTATTGGTGCTATGACTGGCGCAATACTCGGAGGCAATAATAACAAGAGTACTCCAAGTACTACACAACGTCAATGTCAAATTGAAACTAGATATGAAGAAACACAACGTGAAGTTTATAGTCATTCGATTGTAACCTTTATGTACAACGGTAAACAACAAGTTCTAAGGTTTACTAAGTAATTAACAAACAGGAAGATTGGCTGAGTGGTTTAAAGCGGCGGATTACTAATCCGTTGTACCGGCAACGGTACCGTGGGTTCGAATCCTACATCTTCCGCCAACAATTGGAACGTAGCATAATGGTAATGCATTGCTTTTTGGTAGCACAGAGTATAGGTTCGAGTCCTATCGTTCCAGCCAAACAAATTGCGGGTGTTGTGTAATGGTAAGACCTTAGCCTTCCAAGCTAATGATAGGAGTTCGATTCTCCTCACCCGCTCCAACTTACTTGAAAGGTAAAAATATTGGGAAGAATCTTTGTTGAAAAATCTATGCAGAGAACAGGCATAGGTCGAACTAGTCTGCCAGCAGTACTTACATACTTAATTAGAACTAAGCAAGCAAGCGGTCAAGGCGATGCTATAAAACGATTGGAGTCAGGAGAGTTTGACGGTGTTGACTTTGATGAATTAATTATTTCTTTTTATCAAAAAGTAAAACCTATTGCCGAAATAGAAGAAGAGACCGAAGAAGAAGAATAAGTATTATTATGCCGGCATAGCTCAGTTGGTAGAGCAACTGATTTGTAATCAGTAGGTCCGCGGTTCGAGTCCGTGTGCCGGCACCACTTAGTGTAGCGACTTAATACGCTCGTGGTAAGCCACGGTTAGCTTACCGACTAAATTATACGATAAATACACATAGTAAGGATAATGAATGACAGTAATTTACGGATATGGTATATATTGGGGTGTTGCTCTAATAGGCATTACATTCGGCTATCACCGCTATTTTGCCCATTCATTCTATTCTAAAAATTCATTAATCGAAATTATAATGCTTTACGCAGGATTATTATGCGGAGGAAGAAGTGCTCTTACGTGGGCAGGCGTACATCGTATGCATCATGCTTATGCTGATACACCTAAAGACCCACATAGTTCAAAGAACTATCCGTGGTACGTGATACTTTTTAGTTTATGGACAGTAGATAGTATACCACGTAAATTTCTTGTAGATTTACTAAAAAACCCAAGAATTATGTTTTTTCACAAGTATGGAACTTACATCTTTATTGCTCACTGGGTAATTTCTTTCTTGACTTTTGGTTGGAAGGCTGTTATAATTAACGCAATGCTAGTAGTTTTATCCTATTTAGGCTTTGGAATATTAAACTTGTTTGGACATAATTTACAAGGCCCTGTTAATAACATATGGATTAACCTAATAGCACCATTAGAAGGTAACCATAAAGAACATCATGACTATTCACAAAGAACTTGATATAGATTTAAAGAAGTGTACAGACGAACAGATTAAGAATGTAGCAAAATTAACTGCTTATCATTCTAATGTACTACTACGTAACCAAGAACTTACAAAAGATGATTATGCTAGAATACTTGCTCTATGGGGAGACAAGACTCAGCATCATGCTTGGTACGAAGATCCTGATCATCATCAAATTCAATATGTAACAAATCGTGCTATGCCCGAGCTAGGAGGCAAGCGTGGTATATTTCCAAGAGGCGAACTTGAATGGCATTGTAACGGCACACTTGCTCTTGATCCGGAAGACTGTGTAACATTATATTGTGTTGTTCCTACAAAGGATAGATGCGATACTATATTCTTAAATGGTGTTGAAGCATACAAAGACTTACCTAATGACGTAAAAGATAAAATTGAAAATTCTATGTTAATGATTACAAATGATTTAAGAAGTTTTCATCGCAGTGACTTCCCTCATTTAATTACTCGTACAGAACAGCCTCGCATACTTAATGCTAACAGAGCATACACTATAAGTGAAGATCAAGTAACACCAGAAGAAGCACAAGACCTACACAACATACAAGGTAGAAATAGAGGCGAAGGTAGTTCTATATATCAAGAAATGATGCGTAGGAAAAAAGAATTTAGTATAGAAGGTGCTAGATGGAAATACACTTTTAAAAAACTAGTACACAAGCATACAGTAACAGGACAAAAAGGATTGTATTTTCCTTTTCTAAACGTAGCAGGATTTCATGATATTCCTAAAGACGAATGGAAAGAGTTATACGATTTCTTAGTAGAACACTATTTGAAGTACCAATACAGTCATGATTGGAAGGCAGGCGACTTAATGCTTTTTGATCAAACACAGGCATTACATAAGCGACAACCTTTTCCTGAAGTAAAAGGTGAACAACAAGATAGGCTATTATGGAGAGGAATATTTTACTATGATGGCATACAGTAGAGATAGTGACGTTGAATATGTACAAATGGACTTTCAAGTTCCTGTGAACGGAATACTTCGAGAGTACGCTGAAGTAAAAGATAAGTTAAACATACAACGACCAGAGTATGATCACAAACATTGGCATGCTGTAACGTTGTACGGATATGGTTCTGATAAGACAAAAAGTCATTGGGAGTATCGTCAAAAAGGAGTAAGACCTTTTATTACAGACATTGGCGAAAAATGTTTTAATACTGTAAGGTGGGTTAAATCATTACCTTATGATCGTATAGATGATATTAGATTTTTAGTAATTAAGCCAGGTGGGTATATCTCAAAACATATTGATGTACCTGAACATAATTGGTTAGATCCGTTAAATATAAGTCTAACTTATCCTGAAGGTAGTAAGTTTATCTTAAATGAAAAAGAAGTACCTTATAAGGCAGGAGCAAGCATAGTATTAAATGTACATTACGAACACTATGTTGAAAACAATTCAAATGAAGAAAGAGTACACCTAGTTGTACACGGTAAAAAGAACAAAGACTTCTGGTCAGCGGCCATAAATATATAAAAGGACACAATAAGATGAAAAAAAGACACGAGCTACCGGCATTTAAAAAAATAGACATGAACATTGATGTAGAACGTCTTATTGAAGAAATACGAAATATGCCGCCTCAAGCAAACTCAGATGATTTGAAAGAGAAAGACGGTTATGGTGAATTAGTTGGAGGTAAGTGTGATTGCTTACAAAAAGCATTTGGTCTTAAATTTGACACTATTGAAGAAGCATATGAGTTTCTACAGGATAATGATGTAGAAGAAGCAGATTTAAAAGGACAACTTCCAGCAGGTAGAAGAATGGCCTGGGACTATAGAAATTATGTTAAAAGGTATGAAAATTTTATTGAAGAAGATGATGACGGAAAATATGTAGTAAACCAAACTCCTTACAAACAAATCGCATTTACAGAATATAATCCAAATGAAGAAGATAGAGTATATGAAAAGAAAATGCCTAAGTCAAGATTAGACGAAAGACATTATAATAAAATGAAAGAGTGGGTTAAAGGTACATACATCGAAGAAGTATTAAACATGTTTAAAGGTGAAACTCATAGAGCTAGAGTTGCTATCATGGAGCCTGGTTGTTACATAAGACCACACATTGATTATAATACTGATTACTCAGTACGTTATCATATTCCACTTACTACAAATAAAGATTGTGGATTCTTTGTTGAACAAGACGGTGAAAAGATATATCAGACAATGGAGCCTGGAACAGTTTGGTTTTTAAATCAAGGAAAAAGGCATAGTGCTTGGAATAAAGGTACAACGTCAAGATCTCATATTATTGTTTCTGTTAATGGACAGGAAGACTTAGATGATTAAAACGTGGCGTAAAGATTATTTTATCGAAACTGACTATAAATTAGATCCATCATTTTGGGATAGTTATTTTACTGGCGAATGGCAAGACAGCAATCAGTTATATTCAGAATACGTAAGTGATATAACAGGCGGCAAAGACATGAATAAGTTCTTTGTACAAGAAATAAAAAACTTTGATAGACCTTTGTTAAAACTAATTAAACAGTTGTGGAACGAGTTTGGCATTAGGCCAAAAGACTTTCGTTGTAATTTTTTCAAAGTATTAGAAGGTGGTGAACTGCCAGCACACATAGATGCCGCAAGTAAATGTTCTTTCTTAATTCCTGTAACGGAAAACACAGGTGAACTTTATGTTGAAGACGAAGGTGAAGTTGAATCAGTAGTATACGACACACTAACTGTTTTAAACACTAGAAAATCACATGGAGTTAAAGGTCCAACAAAAACAAGAATAGTTTTTCATATGGGGATACATGACGTTGGATTTGAACAGTTATCTTGAATATGATGTAAGAGCATACTTTGAACAATATACTGATTTTGATAATAAATCTGTATTAGATTTTGGATGTAATAGATCTAATTTTATTAGATACAAGCCACACAATAATTATACAGGCATAGATATAATAAAAGAAGTAATCGACAAAAACAAAATTGAATTTCCTAATTATACATTTAAACATTACGATGGTTATAATTACATGTATAATAAAAACGGAACACAAGAACTTTCTTTAAATAAGCATTATGATGTGTGTGTTGCTTTTTCAGTTTTTACGCATATGACTATTGAAGAAACAATTCCTATAATTAAAAAACTAAAACAACATTGTGATACATTGTATCTAACATATTATTCTAATAAAGATAAACATGCTTATGACGCAATATGTAAGTTCAGAGATATAGAACCTAACATGTGGGATAGTATTAGTACACTTAATAAATCTTACATAAAAACTGATGACTGGATTTGGAGTTTTTATAACGACGAATACTTACAAAAACAACTAGGTGGTAACTCATATAACACAACAAAGTCTAAGAGAAATCTACCAGGTATGCAAAGGTGCTTAGTAATATAATGTTTAATGAAATAAAAGTTAATTATCTTAGTAGCTCAATGTTTTCACTCGGCGACGAAAGGTCAGGAACTGTAGAAACTTTCGTACCCAGCTTGTACCCTGATATAACACAAGAACTAAATGAATTTATGAAATCTGTATCAGCGAATGATAGATTATCTAACAATTATAAAAATCTTAATTACTTTGACTATCCTTTTGTTTCAGTAACAAAACGAAACAATGAAATTATAGCAACTAGTACAGGTTATACTACTTCCTTATATCCGAATAATTGTATAAGAATACTTAATAGATACTATCGCAGTCCTAGCTCAAGACTTCTTATAACTAAAGAATACGCAAGGCCAACTGAGCTTGCTTGTGTTGAACAACAGTTAGAGATGGTTAGAAGATTAAATTTTGATGTTGCTATGATTACTAGAGATCGAGCTAAAAGACAATTTGTTAAATTTACAGATGCATTGAGTAGCAAAGGTAGTCAAGCATGGGAAGTTACAAATAACAAATGTTTAGTTACTACTAATCATAATAATCCTAGAGCTTGGCAATACATTGGTTACACTAAACTTAGAAACCTTAATTATGATTTCCAAAAACATTGGCAAACGAGACAAGAATGATAAATACTTCGACAAACTAAACAAGCTCAATTTTTTTTTGAGCAAATTTTTTTTAGGTCGAAACTCGAAAAAGGAAAAAGAAATGACGCAGTTAATATCCCCAGATAAATTTACAAAAACAGTTGGCCTTTTAAGGTCATTTTTTTTGGAAAAAGGATTCTTAGAAGTCCATACACAAAATAGACTCAGCATACTTGCCGCATGTGAAGATCCATTCAATGTAGCAACATACAATTACGCAGGCCAGGTTTGGCCATTGCCGCAAACAGGCCAGATGTGGTTAGAACATGAATTATTAAGTAGCCCCGATAGTAAGGGGTTTTTTTGTGTCTCCACTTCCTATAGACAGGAGCCAAACGCAATCCCAGGTAGACACGATATAATATTTCCAATGTTTGAATTTGAGATGCCAGGCAGTGTAGATGATCTAAAAGCAATGGAGTATGAACTATGTGAATACTTAGGCTTTGGTAAAATTACAGAAAAGACATACAGTGATTGGCAAGCACATTTTGACTTACCTGTAGATGTTGAAATGGATGCTAAACACGAATTAGCAATGGAACAAGAGTTTGGACAAACACTTATTACTAACTTTCCTGAAATGACTTCACCTTTTTGGAACATGGCAAGAAACGATGACGGTAACACAGCCAAGAAGATGGATGTTATACTAGGTGGTATGGAAACTATTGGATCAGCAGAACGCTCATGTGATGTTGATATGATGCGTGATACATTCCATAGTATTACAGACGGAGCTTATTCGGAGCTACTGTTCAAACTATTTGGTAAAGATAG
>Ga0181400_1000726_pt1 | contig 14242 bp, 29 predicted proteins | sample 23SPOviralmetaG_FD_130129 | JGI IMG/M metagenome (GOLD analysis project Ga0181400, IMG submission 130129) | Marine viral communities from the oligotrophic San Pedro Time Series (SPOT) site, San Pedro Channel, CA, USA - 23 SPOT_SRF_2011-06-22 | ecosystem: Environmental > Aquatic > Marine > Strait...
ACAAGAAGGAGATCCCCCACACGATGTCCAGACATACCCCCTATACTTATTATGCGCCCCCCTTATTAGTATTATCTATATATTCATTGGTAATAGATATACATTCTTTCTGTAAGTCTGTAATCTGTTTTAATTGTAATTCATTCCTCAACTCTAAACCAGTAAATAAAAGATTAAATTTATTTATTAGTTGTTGCTGATCCTTTATAAGTTTGTTTTGCTTATCTATTAAACTATAAGCTGACTCTACTAATGTAGTTACTTCTTTCATTGCTATTCTTGTTTTAGTATTTTAATTCTTCTTATTAATATATCTCTATTTAATTTACCATCTAATACGTTAAGTATTAACTCTAATTCCTCAATTACTTTTTGTTTAGAGTATTCATCTATACTATCCATTAAATCCATTGGGCATAAAATACATTCTGCTAATTCGTTTAATTCGTCTATTAATATCTCTTCAGTCATATCAATTGTTTTTTGTTATTGTTCTCTATTGTTTATCTTATCTAATTCAAACTCTAAATGATTAATGGCTTTCTGTATGCAGTCATAACTAGAATCGTGTTTACGTTCTGCTCTTAACAGATATGCAACGGCTGACCCTACATTATATCCTAAATTAAAATCTTCTATTATCTTTCTACATTCATAGCCGTAAACCTCTCCTATATAATAGTTAGGTATCTTATTCTCTTTATAATCTATTTTATCTTCCATATCAAAATAACATTTTAAATTTAAATCTTTCACTTTATTTTTTTAGGTATTCATATATTCTTGACCTACTTAAAGATAAAAGTTTTGCAATCTCTTTAACTTCCCATCCATACCAAAACAATATGTTAGTTAATAGTTTTTTGAGTTTAGTCTTAAAGCCTTTTATTTTATAATACTTTTTCTTTTTGCTGCTCCAATTCATCTGCTTTATTTATTTGTTTCTTGTAACGCTTTACCCATTGCTCCATCCTCCAATCAAAATATAGATTTAATAATATATATCCAGACATCATTAATAGAATTACTATGTATAAATGTTTCATACCTTACCACCTTTTTTACTTGTTATCTTTCCCCATCCATCAAACTCTTTTACTTCTTTACCATAAGTATTACAATCCTCACAATATGACTCAAGTATTACTACTTTATCATCTATTATAACTATTGTAGCTTTATCTATCTCAAACTCTTTACATTCGCATTTATAAACCATTTCTCTTTTATTTAGTGGAGAATATCGGAGTCGAACCGATGACCTCTTCCGTGCAAGGGAAGCGCTCTAGCCAGCTGAGCTAATCCCCCTTATTTCGTTTTGTTTTGTTCCAGATTGTTTTTTGGTTGTGATGTGATAAACAAAGAGTCTGTAAATTATCTTGGTTTAACATATCTCCTCCGTCGTTTATCTCTATTATGTGATCCACTATTAATCTTTCTATTGTTAACTTTCCCTCTTCTTTACACCACTTACATACTGGATGTTGTTGTATGTGATACTTGCGTAAGTTCCTCCAAGCTCTACTATTATAAAAGTCAGCGTTTAAAGTTGTACTCTTGTTACTTGTTTTAGTCTTAACATTAGAGCTTGCTATCCATTTCTTTTTTTTTCCCTTTGGTAAATTAGGCATTAGTTTAAAAAGATATTGTTATCGTCCTCTGTTATTGCTGGCAATGAATACTCTATTTTAATTATTGGCGGTATTCCATTATCGTTAATCCATTCATCTACTGAATCAATTAAAGTATCTATCGCCCTTGCTTGAGCTTCGTCTAGTAGTTCTGTATCGCTAACTATTATCTCAACGCTTACGCTTGCTATTATCTTCATAATACAAATTATGTTCGTTTATAAACCCTTTAATAAAATAATGTATAAATATTAGAACCATAATTGGTAAAATACTAAATAATATTATTAATGATATTAGTATATTAAAGATGGTTTTTATAGTGTAAAGCATCATTAAAAGTTCTTGGTTTATAGTTATTATTATTCTTTTGTTCTTTTTCTTTTTCTGTTCTTTGACACTCTCTATATCCAAACATTAATTGGAAACCTATATCTGTATTAATAATTTTTGGCATATCTAGCTTAAGTCCGTTCTCCGTTCTAATATAAATCTCTTGATGTTTAGTTGGCTTAATCAAGATTTGTTTTATACTTATTAATAATCCTCTCCATTTGCGACTCATACCATATAGGGAAATCATAAGCTTGCTCTCCTTGTTCCCATACCCTATACAATACCGCTCTTAATCTTTGGCTAGACGTCTTTGTTTTACCTATTTCAAAGTCTGCAGTAAATTTTTCTACCTCTTCTTGTTCTGCTTGAGTTATCTCATCAGAACTAATTAAAACCATTCCTGGTCTTTTTCTTAAGCTAAAAACCCTCATCATTGTCTCGTCTGGCATCTCTTGGCAATGTAAATTGATTGAGATTGTACCATCTGCTAACGTGCTAACTTTATTTATTCCAGCTTCTATTATTACTGTTTTCTTCATTGTTCGCTAATATATAAAATAAATTCAATTTCTAAACCTTGCTCTATTAGACTTATTAAGATTGTATTGTTAATTAAGTTTTTAAGTTTATAATCCACAATATCCAGAATCGCACTCGTTAAAATCTTCCCACTCTAATTCTAATTGACTATTATAATTTATTATCTCTTTATAAGTCTGTCCTTTTTTAAAAGTATTAGGATAATTTAGTTCTTCTTGTTTACTAAACCATTCCATCTTATTAGAATGTTCGTTACTCATTTTGTTTAAAAACATTGGTTGACGATGAAAACAACCAACGCAATTATTATAATATCCTTTTTCAAACTTAACATCTTTATTTTTATTCCAATAGTCATTAATAAACCTAGCATCTATTCTGTCTTCTATTAATGGGAAATTAGGCTTTCTCCATTCAACCATCCCCCACTTATTTCTAGTTTTATTTTTTCCTACTATTACTTTAATTTCTTCATTACCTATATCATTCAATTTTTCAATCATTCTAGCAACTCTTTTTTCTTCTCCCTTTCTAAATCCTATTCTCATTTCACAAACTTCATTTATTTCATTTTGCCACCATTCAAAAATAGGCTTCATTTTTAATTCAGTTGTGCAGTATCTAACCATCATATTAGGTAAATAATGTGATCCGTTTTTACCTTTATTCCAATCTCCATTTATTATATCTTCAAATGGTTTAGCAGTTAGCCAAGTAATTTCTTTTCCTATATACTGCTCTAACTCTAACATAATAGTAATTATATTATCTTGTTCTAAAGTTCCTATAAAATCAACTCCTATTTTATCACTTACTATTTGTCTTATTTTTTTATCTGGATAAATACATTCTTTGTCGTTAGTTCTAACTAAAGAAAAAATATTATAATTTGCTGGATAATTTTTAGCTATAAAACTTGAAGTCTTACCTCCACTAATTGAATTAACTGTTATCATAGTTCTTTAATCTTTTGCTTGTATATTTCGATTGCTTCCTCATAATCTACTCTATTTAATTTAGTTGTAATGTGCATTCTAGACTCTAACTCATCAACTGTACCCTCTCCCCATTTATTCTCTACTCCTCTAGCTGCTTTTATTTGATTGCCATTTAAAAAGGTATTGCAGTAATTACATTGTGCGTTTACGTTCTTCTCATCAAATCTAATACTTAAATATCTTCTACTAAAGAGATGACCAGCATGAATTGATCCTCCAAAAGCTGGAGCTTCTTTACCACAAGAGATACATTTACAATTCCCTTTATAATCGGAATCTCTTAACCTAATAAATTCGCTAAATATTTTATCTAACTTCTTTTTAAGTTTACTTATTGTAGCCATTACCTATCTTTTTAACTTCTCTATTTTGTAGCTGCTTTCCCATTGTTTCAAGTCTTTTCTTGTAGATGCTATATTCTTCAATTTGATTAGTTTGTCTTTTAAGTTGTTCCGAGCTTTTAAAATCTCTTATAAACTTATTCCAAGTTGGAACATTAATAAAGACTGGAGGATCAGTTTCTCTTAATCCTTTGTTTAAAGCATATTTAACCATTTCTAACTCCATTGTAGCGTATTTAGTAGCTAAATCATCGACAAAGGTATTAGTTAATATAACAACCATTTCCGACTCTGGCTTTTGTCCTAATTGAATAAATAACTCTTGGAGCATATTATAACAATCGTTTTTTAATTGTTTTAAATCGTTCTTATATAAATACCAGATTTGTTTAGTTTTATCTTTCATAATAATTTAAATAGTTTATTAATGTTTTCTTCTAATCTATTAGCAGATGTATTAAAGATTTGTAAATTAACTTTTTTATTTACTTCTATTGTGTTTAATCTTTTAGCTATTAGCTTTTCTTTCCAGTTTCCTTTTTTTTGGTAATAACCAGGATATTGTTTTTTAATATCTTCTATTCTTTGACCTCCGACTTTTCTAATCATTATTTTTTTTTCTTTTTGTTTCCGCTATTTCTAGAGAATGGATAACCCATATGCAAGAAATACATATCCCATTTAACACCTCTAGTTTTTCTAAATTTATCATTTTCTGCTAAATCCATCATTTTCTTTACTAATTTATTCATTTGATTGCCTTTTTACCTCTATTATTATATCCATTAATTCATCATAAACTTGCTCAAGCTCTTCGCTTCCGTCAGTCCATTTAACTATCTCTTTTTCATATTGGCTAGATACCTTTAAAAGTCTATTAAACTTCATTTTTACGATTCCAGCGTGTGATCCTTTTAAGTTGTAAAGCTGCTCGTTAAAGCATCTAAAAGTAGCTATTAATAAATTTAAATCTATTGTGTCTTGTTTAGTCATCGAATTGCTTATTTAAAATTTCTAATCCTTTGTTATACTCATTCATTAAATCGTTAATCTTTCTCTTTTTCTCGCTTTTAAGAGCAAAAATTCCGATCCAGCCATTCTCCATTGATTGCTCCAGAATTAAAGCTTGTTCTTCTTTAGATTGAGTTAGTTTAAGGAGTTTTTTAATCGCTGCTTTTTCTCCTAAATCTTTATAAGACTTCCTATATTCTTTTTTTCTAAACTCTTTCCAGCTTTCCCAAGCTTCAACATTTAATTCAAAAGGATATTCAATCCCCTCTGTTTTACTATTATTAGTATTTAGTTTAATTAAGTCTTTAGTATTATTAGTATTTAGTAGTTGCGGGTTTTCCGTATTCGGTTTTTCCGTATTCGGTTTTTCCGTATTCGGTTTTTCCGTATTCGGTTTTTCCATATTCGGTTTTTCAAATACTATGTAATCATAACCTTTAAATTTACCATTTTGTCTTATTTGCTCTCTTTTCATATATCCATTAGCAGTAAGTTCTTTAAAAGCTGAATAAATAGCATCCTTGCCGTCTTTGTGCCAGTTTCCAACCTCCTCAACATAAAGAGTCCAATCGTTTGGTAGAGCGAGAATATGACATAATAAACCTTTAGCTTTTAAGCTTAAATTCTTATTAAAGATAAACTCGTTGTTTATAGTGGTAAAGTTGTTATCCTTTTTAACTCTAATTAACTTCATTTCTTAAAGTATATTTAGATATTACAGTTTTTCTTCCTAGTCTAGTTTCAACTTGTACTCTTTCATCTGGTATAATATTACCCTCATTTCTTAAGCAGTAAATATGATGACTTAATCGAGTTATTCCATACTCCATAATAGCATCCCAGCTAGTAAGTGATTTGTATGTTTTTAGATGATTCAATACTTGCTCCTTTTGTGTTAGTTTTTTATTCATTGTTTTTCTGTATTAGTTCTGTTTCTATTCTTAAATTCTCTGCTTTTAGTTCTTTAATTGTTTCTATTAATTCATCTTTATTAATATAACTTATATTTAACTTATACAACTCTAATAATTTATCAAATCTATCTTTATAATAGATGTCAGAAGTAATTAGATCCTTATGTTGTTTTAAGTGATGTATAATAGAAGCGTGATTCATATTAAACCTATCTGCAATATGTGATATTTTCATTTCTAAATAATCTTTAGCTATACTAAAAACCATTCGCCTAGCGTCTACGACATATCTCTTTCTACTTTTGCTCTCTAATTCTTCTAATGAAATATTAGTAACAGAACAAGCAGTTTTTTTTATTTCTTTAAATTTATCCATCAAATTCTTCTTTTACAATATTATAAATTTCTAAATCAATTTCTTTTAATTCTCTTAAAATCTTTCTAGATTCTCTTTTAGCTGCTGCTTTTTGCGTTTTACTAATATCTATACCAGTAGCATTATTAATTACTATATGAGACTTTTTAAGAATCTCATCAACTTTAACTTTCTTTTGTTTCATCTTCTACTTTTTTAGATAAATAATATAACTCTTGTAATCTTTCGCATTCTTTAGCTTTTCTATTAGTTTTCTCATCCTCTAATGTCTCTAAATACCAATCAGCAACAATAACCTCTAAATGAGTTTCTTTGTCTATTATTTCAGTCGCTTTTTTACTTAATGAGAATAAATTAACATTATGAAATCTACTTTTAAAGCAATAAGAATCTTTAAAGTCTAAATCTGGTTTTCTATCAAATTTGCTAAAAAGGTAAGTCATTGCTTTTAGTTTTAGTTGGTTTAACGTCATTTAAAACCCATTCTTTAAAAGCGTCTGCAATATCTAAAATTTTAGCTATATCAGACTCTCCAACGATATTACAAGCATTAGTTAAAGCATTCTGTTTAACTATTAACTCTTGTACATTGCTATTGTTAGATTGATTGTTAGAGTAGTTGTTAGATGGTTTAAAGTCTGGAGATACTGGTTTAACCTTATTAATTGTTTTGCCATTGTACTCTCTGCTAGTAAGCTCTACTTCTGTATCTTTGCCAATAATAAACTTATTTTGAGTTTCTGTCTTGCTTAAATACTCTGCAATCATTCCATCTTCAAACTCAATAATATGCTTAAAAAATGTTCCCCATTGCGACTCAAAAGAGCCATCTTGTTTTAGTGATTTAACTAATTTTTTCATTTTAAATAATTTAAATAAATAATAATATAATTGGAGCAAATACTATAATTACTCCTACGATTAATTCTAATGCAGATTCTTCTCTTTCCATTACTTTAAGTTTTCTATATGTAATAATCTTTGAATCAAAAGCTCTAATCCATCAGCTTTACCTTTATGATAATAAGCCATATTAGAGTCTTTTCTAGCTTCTTCTTGTTTAGACTTGTTAAGTTCTAGTTCTTTGTACTTTCTAAACTCTGCTATTGATTGCATAATTAATAAATCTTTTGTACTCATTTTAATTTAGTGTTAGTTAGTGTTTCAAATTCTTTGCTAAATTAAACAATATTTCTTTATGTGCAAACTTATTCACAATAAAAAGACAAAAAAAGTAATTAAATTAACTTTACTAGGTTAAAGAAATTATATAAAAAAGTTAAAAAGAATTAAGATTTAATAGTTTTAAGACAAAAAAAGAGCCTATTAATTAAAATAGACTCCTCGAAAAACTAACACAAATTGGATGAATCAAAAAGCAAATATATTAAAAGATGTGCGTTAAATGTGCAATCTGTCCATATTTATTATGTATAAAGCCCTCTACTGCTTTAATGCTACCAGTATAACCTTTAGAAAAATGCCAGGAATCTGTACCACTAGGTGAACGTAAAAATTCAACAGTTACCCCGATATTATCAAAACTTGACATAAATTTATATCTTTGTTTATGGTGCAAATGGTGTAAATACCAATATCTGTATTTAGTATTTGCCCACATTATAGGCTCTTCTTGTGCCATATGTAAAGGCAAATTATTAAGTTTTGCTCCGTCTCCGTGAGTTAATCCTATTAAGCTATTTTTCCAACTATAATACTTTCTATGTTTAGGATCAGCATCTACATAAACACTATCTGTATTTCTATACCAGCTTTTAAGAGCGTGTGCTAAATGAAAACCAGACATATAATCGTGATTACTCATAGAGTGAACACAATCAACTGGAGCGATTTGTATAAGCATCTCTACTATTTCCACGTAAAGCTCTAAAGCTTCTGTAAAGTGTCTAAACCATTTGCCATCTGTATCTTGAGGCGTTAGTCTTGTTGTGCTTCCCATTGTATTGTCTGTGTGTAAAATATCGTTTCCAATACAGAATAATATCTTTTCTATTGGATAACCCTCTGCATTCCTTAAAATACCCTTTACACCCTCTCTAACTCTTTCTTTTGCTATTTCTATATTGTAGTCCTCTCCAGTTTCTAAAGAGTCTGCAAACTTGCCTATATGAACGTCTGCTGGATTAATGATTAATAAATGTCCATCTTCTCTTTTTGGATAATCTATGCTAGGATATGATGGAGAATAATTAGATATTAAATCTTCAATAGACTTTAAAAACTCGTTTCTTGTAAATTCGTTAGGCTTCGCAAAGATTGAGAACTTTTTGCTTTTATACCAATAATGTGAAACAGAATTAACATCAATACCAGCTTCATTACATTCATCAGCTAATAAACTTTTAGCTTTTTTATCTGTTCTATATTCATCTATTAAATTCCATTCATCCTCTTTTAATCTGTATCGTTTTTGTCCTTTCATTTTTTAACTTTAGTTATCGTTCTTCCTACAAAGTAAGCACCATAAATAGAAAGTAATAGAGTCTGATAGACTGGTATGTAAGACTCATTTAATTTAAACTCTCCTACATTACCATCCATAAATGAAATTATAACAAAAACAATCGTTACAAATATTAAAGATAATGGCCTTATATTTTTACTTAATTTATTATCGCTTAAATTATCTGATTTCCATCTATCAGTAACTTGATTAGAAGCGTTTTTTTCTGCTTCGTTTACTATCTTCTGAAGCTCGTTTTTTACTTGCTGGAGTTCTTCTTTGTTAGTAATAGTAGTGTCTAATATACCCTCTGCTGACTTAAACAACCCACTAAATAAACCGCTTAATAAGTCCATATCGAATCGCTTTTAGTATCGTCTATATCAGCGTGTATAAATGTATCGCTTATTCCTATTCTAGTAAAGCCAGTAGTTATTAATGCAGAGAATATTTTTAACCTTTCTAAACCATTACTACAAGATATATCTACGGCTAAACCTTTTAAATGGCTGCTATTTTTAGAACTATTTTTAAGAGAGTCGTTTTTCTCTTGACTTCTCCAAGAGCTAGTTATTTTAAATGGAGTATTAGCTTTCTCTCTTGCCTGATCCAACATCTTTAAAAGTTTTGGATTCATTTTATCATAACAGATAACACCATTACAATTAAACTCTTCTATCTTAAAATATTTCATTTTCTATTTTTTCTAAAATAAATAATCTTATCTATTGTGTAAAATATTCCTACAACTAAAGCTATAATCTGTAAAATTGTATGCACTTGAGTTAAACTAAAACCTATTGTAATTGTATTAATACTAAATACGTCTAAATTTTCTTTTATAAATTGTTTCATTGTTTTTAGATTACGCTTGTTCTAGGATCAAATGATGTTAATATTTCAATATCTCCGTACATTTTAGTCGAACTTACTTTAGTTCCCTCTTTTTTTATACTTGGTACTATTACCTCATTAGCATTTATTGCACCATCTGCCAAGCTTGGAGTAATACTAGCAGAAAACACATATTGAGCATTATTTTGAGATGTCATACTATAACTATCTATTAAAGTTAAAGCAGTTGCAGTTGTTCCATTTTCTGTAACTGGCTTTTTCCATAAGCTAAAAACAAAAATCTCTCCAGCACCAGCGTTAGTAGTAAATTTATAGTTTATTCTTTCTACCTGACATCCATTATGAGGAGCATTAAAAAACCCATATCTAGCCCCCCAATTATTCCCTGTATAAGTACCAGTTGATAAAATAGCTCCAGAATTAACATTAAAATTGTATTGAGTAAATGCCATCAATAAGTCGTTCCCGTGCGTGTTACCTTGTTGATATAAATGTAAATGATTTAAAGAGTTTTTTCTAAATAAGCTATTCCATTTATACTCTTTACTCAAAAGTATATAACTGCCCAAAGGTATAACCTCTTCTAATGTAACTGTTGTAAATTGTAATCTTGTACTATTGTAATCGAAATTAGTACTTAAAGTTAATGAGTAAGAGTTTCCAGTAGTTGCACTTACTACAATAACATCGTCTCCACTATATAAAAGAGTTTTTGTAGATGTTGATGGAATAACATTTAAAAAGCTAATTGTTGCACTTGTTGGCTGCTCCGTTATTATTGCTATAGATTCTGCCCTTAAATAATTAGTTAATGAACTCATATTTTATAAACTTGGTGTACTTACTACGTTATCGATTCCTAATCCAGTGTCAACTCCAACTGATATAGTTTGCCCAGTGCTATTTAAATTAATCTCATACCATTCACCGCTCCAAGTATCTTGTTGAGCATTAAACGTACATTGATAAGGAACAAATGAAGAGCCATCTATTACAATTCCATAGTAATAAGGTAATAATGATTTATCTGTTATTTTAATTGCTCCGTTAAAAGTTCTAGCTCCTACGTTTTGACCTTTTAATATTTGCTCTACTAGTAATTGTGTTATCCTTGTACCAGTTCCAGCGTTAAAAGCTTTCCAAGTAGTATTAAATGACTCCCAAGCTGAAGTTGTAAAATTGTAAACTTCTATTCTTCCTATACCATTTGGAGAACTACCTACTAATAAATCTGGCACTTCATAAGTTACACCAGTAGATATAGCAGTACCTCCAGGAGCATTAGTAGCTCTATAAATTTCTAAATTAGAAAGTTCGCCATCTACTAAATATTGAACACCTCCATTTTGACTATATACTGGAGGAGAATAGCAAAGAATATTATCAGAGTCTGTTGTTGCTTCTACTACTTGTACTGCAAAGGCACTACCTAAAGCATTAACATAATTATTGTAATAAATTGCAGCGTAACCCTCAAGGAATAAATTACCATCAAAAGGAATGGTTAAAGTTTCACAATTTATATTAAAAGTAAAATTACTATTTAAATTATTAGCGTTTAAAACCAATGATTCAAAGGTTAAAGAATTAGCAAAGTCTACGTCGATGTCGTGCCAAGCTTCTGTTCCATTCCTTATAAAAGCGTATTTAGTTTCACTTGCTCCAACTAATTTAAATTTTAACTGTAATTTAATTTGGAGTATGTTTTGCGTATCACTAATAGTTGGTAGAAAAGTGTCTAAACCTTGTATTTTAAAGTCTCTATTAAATCTTAATGTTGAGTTAGTTGTAGCTACAATATTACCTAAATCTGCAACATATTTATCTGTCTTACTATTATTAATGTCGTAACCAGTTCCGCTAAAAGTTAAATTATTATATCTATAACCATTCCATAAAGGAATCTCATTAAAATTAGGAGTAAATGTAGTACCTGTATCGCTATTATTAATGTAAGATAAAAAAGGCAAATTAAAAGTTTGTAGTCTATCGTAGTTAGCTCTTACTTCTTTTAATACTGCTAGATAATCAAAGTCAGCTCCTCCTAATCTTTTATAATTTGTTCCCTCTTGTACTACTGACGATGTAGACCCCGAAGTATCTGGCGCACCAGTTGCTGCGTTTCCCACGTTATAAGTTCTAAAAAAGTGTGTATTCCCACTTGTCCAATTATCATAATAGTTAACTTGAACAAATACCCAAGAGCCATTTGAAAAGAAAACTCTCATTCCAAAAGTTTTGCAAATAGAATCTAATAGCTCAAAAGTAGTTGCATATTCTTTTATCCCATCATTCCCTAACTCTACAAAAGCCATAAAATTAAAACGAGAGTATACTAACGGATCTCTGTCTGCTTGATGAGTCATTGTATCAGTAGTCCAGTCTACAAATGTTCTCATAAATTTACCAAATGGTTTAGAGCCACTAAAAAAAGTATCTGTATTAATTTGTAAAGTAAAAGCGTTTCTAAAGTATTGTAAACAAGTAAAAGAAGATGGCTCATCATATCCAACTCCCTCATTAAATTTAATATCTTGTAAATTAGACAATCCACAAACAGCCGTTAAACTAAACTCTCTAGGATAAGCAACATCTTGCTCTGGCGAAATATCATTTAATAAGTTTCCGCACCAAAATAAATTATAAGTTGAGTCATCGTCTGAACGATAAACTCCTATCTGCCATCTACCATAAACACTAGCTTTAATGTCATTTATAAGCGATTGTTGAGCGTTTGATGTAATAAGCATATCAAAGACTAACTCGCTTGGAATTAATCCCGTAAATCTATCCTCATCTTCTGTTTGATATGTTAAATCAAAACCTCTAGAACTTAAATCAGGAGAATAATAAGTGTTATTAGTTGCTTCGTTATCGTAAATCTCTAAACGATAATAAACGCTACTATCACTTGAAAAGCTTAATTCAAATTTTTTCTCTCTTGCCATTAGTAACCTCTTGTTCTGTTTCTATTATTTTTAGCTCTATCACTACTTAATAAAATATCTGCTCCTTTTATCGTTCCGAATACTTGAACATTGCCGCCACCACTTTCTCCTATCATAGATTTAAGTTTGTCTAATGGAGCTATTACCTCTGGATTTGACATAGTTGTTCCTCTTCCCTCTCCAACCATTGCAACAGTAGGACCAGTTGCTAATCCTCCATCGGCTAAACCTATCATTTTTAATAAACCCGATGCTCCTGCTTCTGCGGCTAAATCTAAACTTCCAAAACCAATAGCACTTAAAACAGCTTTCATTGCTATCATTGCAATAAGTTGAGAAACCAATGCTTTAAAGGCTTGTTTAGCACCATCTACAATAGCTTTAAAAAAGCCATCAGAACTTTGTAAAGCTTGAGCAAAAACTCCTTGTATAGTATTACCAAAACTCATAAAAGCACTTTTCATATTAGCAGCCATTTCTTGAGTGCTTGTAATAATATTAGAAAAGTCTTGAGCTTCAACAGATGCTAATTTAAAGTTTTCAGCTAAATGTTTAAATTCAACAGAAATTTGTTTAATTTTTTTAGGCTCTATTTGGTCTAATGTTTTAAACTTTGCTCTTGTTGGTTTTGGAGTAGGTTTAGGAGTAAAGAATGGCTTACCAGTAACTGGATTAATAGCCTTACCGCTTCTCATATCTCCAATGATAGAAGTATCTGGTAATTTATTCATTTTACTAAAGTCTAAACCCTTTGACTCTTGTTTAACTCCAAAAATGGCATCCTTAACTCTATCAAATACACCTACAACCTTTTCATAATTAGCAGTTAAAAAAGTTGCACCAGCTAAAGCTAATCCTATAACTCTTCCGTAAGGAGTTAATAATTTAAAAGCATTAAATACTCCAGTTATAATAGGAATTAATTTTAACAAAAAAAAGCTTCTTAATACTGCAAAAGCAGTTAATAACTTACCTAAAATATAAATAATCGGTCCTATTATAGCTGCCAACGCTCCATATTGTACTATGTTTTCTTTTGTTTCTTTTGAAGTTCCTGAAAGAGCATCTGCTAAAGATTGCAGCATATTTTTTAGCGGCTCTATTCCATCTACAATTATAGAGCCTAGTTGCTCGCTTACGTCTCCTAATTGATTACTTAATTGTTGGAATGGTCCTAATCCAACTTTAGATACCGCCTCTGCTTGACCTTTAAAACCAATAGATAAAGCATCTACTGCACTATTTAATCTTTCTACGCTTCCTACATCCCCCTCTATTACTAAACCATAACGACTTAAAGCGTTTGTGCTAGATCCAACACTTTTAGCAACTAATTTAGCTGCATCAGATAATCCTATACCTTGAGCAGTAGCAAAATCTTGAATTAATGGAATTAATTTAATTATAGCCTGTTCACTTAATTGCATTTGAGCAAGAAAAGATTGTGCTTCTATTGTAGTTTCATCTCCAAATAAAGTTACCTTTTGTAATTGTTGAGCTTGTTCTTTTAAGTTTTTAAAAGCTTCTTCGTTTCCTTTTAATGCAGTTCTTAATTTTGTTTCAGCTTTTATTTGTTCGTCAAAAGCTTTAACTGCTACCGCACCAAATGCTATTATTGGTAAAGTTAAGTTTCTGCTTAATGTTTGACCAGTACGTTTCATACTAGCGCCAAACTGCTTAAGCTTTCTAGTTGACTTTCTTAAATTGCTCTGGAATTGTTTATCGTTTAAAGATAGTTTTACGCTTAAATTCTTTTCAGCCATTTTTTTTGTTTATTAAATCGTATTTTTTAGCTATATATTCAGCTCTCTTTTTTTGTTTCTCAACA